>Ga0224511_10001806_pt1 | contig 13552 bp, 11 predicted proteins | sample SF_May12_sed_USG_2_FD_169988 | JGI IMG/M metagenome (GOLD analysis project Ga0224511, IMG submission 169988) | Sediment microbial communities from San Francisco Bay, California, United States - SF_May12_sed_USGS_8_1 | ecosystem: Environmental > Aquatic > Marine > Sediment | place: USA...
GATCTGGCTAATAAGGCGGTCCTGGTTTTGGAGAAGATGCGAGATGATTCGGCGTTCTCTACACTTTATGATGCAGCCATCAAGAGAAAAGAGGCTTTGGGTAAGCATATCCAGGACACCGTACATTAAGTTTCTATTCTTTTAAGGACATAGCTTGGTATTCTTTTTCTTATATTCATGAGATATCCATTTCTGCATATATATTTCTTTGAGACAATACTGCACCATGTACCATGGCTGTGGTCAATTACCATCTCAGCAGAGTAAAATATTTTGTTACAGGAAATTATTCGCAGTTTCGTGGGTACTAACAGGTGGAGAGCTGAGCGAATTGCTCATCGAGAATAAAATGCATATTCTTGCACCATCAATTATCTCTCATTCTGATTCAGCTAGTGCCTCCTTAAGTGATAGGTTTGTTCTAAATATATATACATATATATACATATATATATATATATATATATATATATATATATATATATATATATATATATATAATCGTTCTAGGATGCTGTCATGGCTGACACTTTACACACAGGACGCAGATAAGTCTTGAAGCTCTATATTATTTTAATAACCACAGGCGAACCAAGAATATATATATATATATATATATACGTATATATACGTATATATACGTATATATACGTATGTATATTCTTGGTTCGCATGTGGTTATTAAAATAATATAGAGCTTTAAGACTTATCTGTGTCCTGTGTGTAAAGTGTCAGCCATGACAGCATCCTAGAATGATTATGGATTGCATTGCCAAAGGGTGCGAGATTGACATCCCTGAGCCCAACACACCTACCTTGTTCTCCCTTAAATCAGCAACCAATACAATGTTGTTGGGACACCACAGCACCAAAAAGTACCCATAAACACGACTACCAACCATTCACTGATACCCATGAACTTTTCAATCAAGAGGGACAAAAAATAGCTAAAATGGCAGCTAAGGTACCGCGTGTCATTTCATTCACTTGTGATATTATATATAGTGTAATTTATTATTATATAAATAAAAGTAGTGTACTCCAGTCTATTATAAGTATTTGATAAGAAATGGTCCAGAGGATCAACCAGCAAAACAGAACTTGGTAAACAATGCTAGTATCCAATGGTTATGGCTACATGCCTTATGGTGGTATATCAATGCTGGGAATTAAACCCAAACTGGGATTAACAAAACGTTTTCACTCCTCTCCTAGTATTAATGCTGCAGCTTTCTCCCCTATCATGATAGCAGGTGCATTAGTGTTTCCTGATGTTAGATAAGGCATCACAGAGTTATCTGCTACACGAAGATTACTCACACCACGAACTCTACCAAAAAGAAGAGCGTAGATTAGAAACATTCTCCTGTAAATGGATAGCAGCACTAACCCAGAGGCTTGTGTCCAGCGAAGTCCTCGGTGTGTTCCATTGAGAAGGTCATGCGCGCGCACGGCATTTCCCAGGGTGTATCACTAGCAGACGTTCTGTTTGCACCCGCGTGCCACATAAAGAAGGGGGGTCTATCAGTGGTCCTTCTTTATTTAACATCGGACTCCGAAATCTCGAGAGTGTTGCGCCAAAGTTTTTGCCCAAACTAGGAATCAAACCAGGGATCCTGGGCCTAAACCATTGCCTCACCCCAACCGATTGTTTTGACTGATCAGCGACATGAAGACATTCCTTTATGTTATTGAACCGATAAGCATGATTTCTAATTCACTAGTCACAATACTGCTAGACAGCTTCTCTAGTCGCTGATGATTCTGTCCACAGTCCAAAAAGGAATCCTAATATGATTACGCAGGATACACATGGCTGAGAACTACCTGAGCTGCGGGGTGACAACTGCCATCTCATCTGACCCCATCTTGCAGGTGCTTGCCGGGTGCCAGGCTATAAATGTCATATGCTCCAACATGCATTACATGTAATCATCAGATTGAGGGGAAAACCCTGCACAGGCACGAGCTCTTGTAGGATGTTTAATGTCTTGCTCATACGGCGCCAGAGGTGCCATGGCCTTCGTCTTCAACAGGTCCCGAATGTGTTTGTATGCTTGAATAGAATAAAACTGCTGATATCTAACGATAGGGCACCGCACAGTAGGGAGCTTAGCAAAGAGAAACAATCTTTCATTCCTGGAGATAGGTTTTGGGTCTCACGGTGCATAGCACTCCGGATGTTAGGGTAAATTCGACAATGTTGAGCTAGCTTCCGACCCAGGGCTGAGGACTATCTGACGCTGAGACAGAGGGTAACTGGGTCACCTATATTACTTACAGAAGTTGGTCATGTAATTTTATAGCGTGTTGGTTAAGGAAGCGTGATCCTGATTTATAGTTTTCATAGCTCCAAATGCTTCTACAGAGGTTCGAGTGATCAGTGACATAAGTGAAGCGAAGTGACTGACTGTGGCTTCAGTATAAAGGTTACCAACCTGCAATCATCAGTTTCTTATCACGTGGGTCAGCATAGATATTGGGGTTTATGTTTGGGTTGTCTAACGGATCGCTGCTTTTTAGAGTTATGTTCCCTCGACTGTGTGGATGCAGAAGAACACTGTACATACTGAAACCGTACAAACTGCTAGCGATTAAATAATTCTGAATCTAAAAATAATAAAACCTCTTTACTCATTATCACGGGATGTGTGTCAGGTTTTGACAATGTAGGTACATGTATGGAGACAGTAGGCTACTCCTAACGTGAAGTGATTATGACCCTCATCCACTGGCCAGGACCTCCACTTTTTATTATGATGATCTGAACCCACACTAGCAACTTGGTGTGAGGGGCTCGTCAAAGGCCTACAGTGAGGGTGGAACCTGCTGTCTACTGATTACAAATCCAGGCTTTTACCAACTGAACTATCCTGGCCCTGAATTAAGGTAGATAGGTATGATATAGTCTAGGTATATAGGTCAATAGGTGAATAGATATATAGGTATGTAAGTAGGTATATGATATGTATCTAGAAGAGCCAAGATATATAGTTTTTGACGCAGTACATCACAGTACGGTATGAACCTACCCAAGATTTTTTCCACCAATTCTCGACAAAAAAGAGAGTCATAACGAACAGGAAAAATGGAATTGTTAACTGAATTAATGACTGAAATAATGCTGATTGAAGTAGGATCTTTTACTGCTTCATCCGCTTAACCACCCCTCTACAATCCGAAGCGGCAGGTCACCTGGCTAGTTAGGAGTTGTCCCCACAAATGATTGTGTGCAAAGGGAAACGACTCCCAGACGATTGCTGACTCTTCCCTACGTTCGAGTCTCGTATCATCTCCGGGACGACTTACTTGTTCATCTGTGTATCTAAAAGTTTTCATCATCTGATTGATCACAGGCTCCGGCCCGGTGCCGGGTGGCAGTGGTGCTAGGAATAGCTGGATTTTTGGTGCCACGTTCTCATTATAAACAACCTTACCTTCCTGAACATCTAGGAAACTAGTGGCTGGAAGGGGCCCTGATGCGAGTAATCCTATAGAATAGAAACCGAGGGTTAGGTTTATCATGTAAATAAAAGATGAAACTAATCGAATGGCATTCAAATGGGAGGACAATCTGGGGCCCGATTTTTCAATTTAATTTGATCGAGATTATAGACTGCAAAGCCTTTGACGCTTCTGAGCAGAGACAACCACTCTAACCAGAAGGAGAACTTTCCACTGTGAGTAGATAATTAGTGGCACAGGAGCACGAACCAACTTTATTTCCTTCATGGCAGCACTGGTACAATAAAGGAAGCGTGTGGTCTGGTGACCTAGCTTTGAATCGAGATAGTCACGTAAAGTTTGTAGCTTCTGGTTTATGGGCGAGGACCACTATTCAATTACCTGAGCCGCTAACGAGCCACTTGAGAAGAGTTTTTGGATCCTCTAGTTCCTCCAAAGTAACACCATTTCTTATTACATCTGTGTTCTCTATTCCCGCAGTTACACCAAAGGCAGCGTGGTCCACGTAGTTCTGCCCCACACCGGGGAGGTCATGCACAACTGGGATCTTAGACAACACAAAAACCTTGTGTGATAACAAAATCTCCGCGCTGTTCTGTTTACAGCGCAGTGATTCTCACTTCTCTCACTCGCAGCTAGAGTGGCTGAGATCATAACGTGCGAACTTGATTGAATGGTGATCAAAACTAGAAAAAGACTCCAAGAGATATGCAATTCTTGTCGGTCATGATAGCTCAGTGGGAAAATGAATAACTCTCACTGTCTGTCTTCCCTGAGTATTTCAAGGGATTTTTCTCGGGCTGATCACACTGTCAACCCATCCTGAGGACTTTGAGTAGGAAGGTCGGAGTAAAGCCATGGATAGAAGATGGCTGAATAGTAGCAGTAGTTGTAGTAGTATGCGATTCTTGAGGTCGGTTTTACTATATGTTAGTAAAATTGCGATTTGCCAGCCTTCCACATTCAACAACATTTTGCAAAGGGTGGTTTCGCTGCTTCATAACAAGCCAGAGTACTCCACCTACCTCAAAACAGTCATTATAGCTCACAATACCAACCTACCTGATGTTTATCTAGCTCACTCTTAGGTCCCACCCCTGATAGCATTAATATCTGTGGAGTATTTATAGCTGATGCAGACAGTATAATCTCTTTGCTAGCAAAGACCTTGTACCTTCTTCCCATTGTATCCAGAAATTCTACACCAACTGCTTTCTTTCCATCAAACAGTACCTGGAATAAATAGTGACCCGTCGGAGTATTTTGTTGTCAACACAAAATCAGTTTCCATGTTTAAGTTAAGAACCAATTCTTCTCACTCGAGTTTGCACACAGAAGCTTCTTCATCATCGGCACGATCCTTGCATGATTGTGACTGTACTTGCTACCTGTATTTTTAGATGTCGCCGCTGGGTTGTTACCTATACCTCATAGCAGAACCTAGCAGGCAGCAGCAACTTCATGTCTTTAGGGTGAAATGGTAGGTAGTAGTAGCATGGCAAAGCATCTACTGATACTGGGTGCTACTAACCGAGAAAGCATTTATAGCTTTTGAAATGACAAATGTTAAAACGCCGTCAAATGTTAAAACATTTTAACATTTGACGGCGTTTTAACATTTGTCATCACCAGCCCAATGACAAATGTTAAAATCGCCGACAAATGTTAAAATGCTTTAACATTTGACGGCATTTTAACATTTGTCGTTTCAACAATAGCCTTAATCACTCAAAATAATCTTACCTTAGTAACATGTTTCCTAACCAACACATCCAGATTTGACCTTGACATGGCTGGGCGTAGATATCCTGCAGCCACACTTGACCGGCGGCCATCTTTGGCACTTCTTTGAGTGTAGCTTACACCTATAATATAACACAGAATCTTACAAACTGAGGAACAAGCTAGTCTAGGAGAACTTCTCCCACAAATATGTGTCCAGCTTTTATCATATCAGCGAAGCAATACTCGCGTGACACAGTTAGATATTATTTACCTTGGTTATGGCCATTATTATATGTTGGATTTCTTTTGACCCCGAGCTCAATGGAGGCATTCATAAAATAGTCAGTTATATCAAGTTGAATCTCATCTTGCGTTACACTAATGGGTCCATCATGCCCATAGTCATCTAAAAACATGAACTGAAATGTCTCCGCGATCTATCTCATCAGTTTTGTAACCAATGGATTGAATCAGCCACAACATCGATATGTTGTTCCACTCCTCTCGAAGGCCTGAAGTGTTTAGTTCTGAGCACTACAACTGTTCCGTGTATATCCGAAACCTGCGCTCATCGACAACATGCATACCATACACATCTGCACAGATACTACCGAGTGGCAATGCATGTAGTCGATTCTTTGAGATAACTTCACAGACAGAATGCGCCTCGACGCATCATTTATTACATGTGACTGGTCATACTTACATCCTGATCTCATAGACATCTATTATGTTTATGGTATTACCAGGTAGAAATCTCACCTCCATCCAGAAAATAGTTTTCCGCCCGTTTAAAGTATTTCTTTACATTGTCCCAGTTCCAGTCCTTAGCTCCATGCTCCTCCCAGCTATCATAGTCAAGTTTGTTACCTCTGACATACATCATGTAGTTGATGGTGCTGCCCCCACCAAGGACTCGACCGTGCTGCATACCGATTTGCTATTGAAGAATACTAATGCATGATAGTCACATATCTGGTTGAAAAGAAACCTGGTCTGATTTACTCTTGAGATCACTATACAAACTCATACCAGTGTGGGGGGACTTTCTGGTATGTATTATGATGTTCCAGAATTGAGGGCTTAACACACAACAACAAGAATCCTTCATCGTAGGCATAGGCTTTATATGCAGTCATTTGTGTACGAAGACTTGCTAGCAGACTTGCTAGCCGACTTGCTAGCCGACTTGCTAGCCGACTTGCTAGCCGACTTGCTAGCCGACTTGCTAGCCGACTTGCTAGCAGACTTGCTAGCAGACTTACTCGGCTGATAAATCCTTTTCCAGCATGTTCTTGTGGTGTAGTTTTGTGAGTTGACCAGGTATATTCTTTTGAAAATGCAGGTTCAGCGCACCCAAGAGGCATGTACAGTGACAGTAAGCCCCTATCTTCACCACCAGCTTCCAACACAAGTACAGAGTGTCCATGCTCTGCCAGTCTAGTAGCCACAACACCTCCAGCTGAGCCAGCTCCAACTACCAATAGTCATCACAGTGAAGATTGGGTTCGCGTAAACAATGATGTCCTCTTATTCTTGGCAGGGAAGAAGAATTTTCAGGTGTCATGTGACCTACTGAGTTTTGACTAGACCTGTCCCGGGTGCGTCGTAAGGAAAACCTCTGCCTGCACCCTCATGCCCTATAGAGCGCGCAACTCTGTGGGAGAGCTTCCTTTATTTAACGTCAGGATCCGAATCTGACGAGGGTGAGGCTAAAAACAAGGTTTTTGCCCTAACTGAGAATCCAGCCAGAGCCCCTCAGTCCAAGGACCAGTATCATGCTATCCACTGAGCTATTGCTTCACCGATATCAACAAGATGTTTAAGATTAAAGTTTCATGCGCATGATCCGTCATTTATCTCAATTAAGGCGTAAAATTCTGTTATTCAGTGCATAAACTCACCCACTATATACTCGTATGTATCATTCCATGTCTGACTAACTTGCGGTCCTGAGTAGAGCCAATAGTAGATACACACAGCTACTATAGCAGCCAGCCCTGCACATCCAGCTAACCTAGACATGACTGACTAGTTACTGATAGGAGTAGGGCTTAGACAGTAATTCTCCCTCAGTACTCCCAGGTACTAATGTAAACAGATAACATAACCCAGTGTATGTAATGGTTTAGTACAGTGTATAAGCGTTGATAGGGTTCTAGTACATATGCCCTTCAGACCACAGCTTAGTACACATGTACATACACTATGTCCCGAAACGAATAATATGACCCCTAAAACATTCACTTTTGCTGTATTTGGGCCATAAGTTTATGGTTACACCAGTGATCAATACCGTCCGTACCGTTTTGATTTCTACAAACATATTTGCCTCATTTTCCCTCCATGTCAATATTACGGAACGTGTGGTCACAGTGATTGCATTGCTGAAGAGCCCGCAGGAAAACAAGCCCTGCCCCCATCACACTCAGTCAATCCAATTTGTTTTACATAACAGTTTATTCCATAACAAGTGTAACAGAAAATTAATTAAAGAATATCAGAGCAATAATGGAATCAGGAACAGCATCAATTAGTCAGTGACTAGTAGCTACATGCCTCATGATGGTAATTGTGGTATATGTAGTCCCTAACTGAGACGTTTTCACTCCTCTCCTAGTATTAATGCTGCAGCTTTCTCCCCTATCATGATAGCAGGTGCATTAGTGTTTCCTGATGTTAGATGAGGCATCACAGAGTTATCTGCTACACGAAGATTACTCACACCGCGAACTCTACCAAAAGAAGAGCTAAACAAAGATGGTCTTCTTTTACACTATTATCATAACTAAGCCATAGGCTTGTTTCCAGAATGGTTATTGGTGTGTCTCATAGAGGTAGGTTACTACTTTATTTTATATCGCGATCTGAATCCAGCGAAAAGGAAATGACGGGGAGATGCTCAAACTTGAAATTGAACCAGTGTCCGCTGATTCTGTAAGCCCTGTAGGTTATCCACTAAGCCCCGCTCCTTTACCAGATCACATTGAACGATGAACAAGATTTCTTATTCACTAGTGACAATAATGGTTTCTCTGGTCTCTGATGACACTACCCACAGTAAAAAAGGGAATTCTAATGATCACACATGACAGGATAAACATGGCAGAGGACTACCTGAGTTGAGGGGTGACAACTGCCATCTCATCTGACCCCATCTTGCAACTTCCTGCTGGGTGCCAGACTACCATTGTTAGAAGCTCTACTATGCATTCTATATAATCATCAGATTGAGGGGAAAACTCTGCACAGGCACGAGCTCTTGTAGGATGTTTAATGTCTTGCTCATGCGGCGCCAGAGGTGCCATGGCCTTCGTCTTCAACAGGTCCCGAATGTGTTTATAGGCTAAAAGAGAATAAGATATCTAATGATTAGTGAAAATTAGCCCCAATGTCCACATGTGATCTGCTGACATTAGGATAAAACGAAACAGTCCACATTATCTCTGTCGGGTATGGTACGATAGGTGATGTGATGAGAAATAATGTGATCCAACACAATATTTTGTTACGTTATTATGTCACATCACGCCACATCACGCCACACCACGCCATACCGCATCACATCACATTGCATTATACTATTATATTACATCACATCACATTGCATTATACTATTATATTACATTACATCACATCACATCACATCACATCACATCACATCACATCACATCACATCACATCACATCACATCACATCACATCACATCACATCACATCACATCACATCACATCACATCACATCACATCTCATCACATCACATCACATCACATCACATCACATCACATCACATCACATCACATCACATCACATCACATCACATCACATCACATCACATTACATTACATTACATTACATTACATTACATTATATTATATTACATTACATTACATTATATTATATTATATTATACTACATTATATTATATTATATTATATTTTATTCCACTGTAAGAAAATATGACGTGTCTCATGAGTCAACAAATATCAATGAAACCAGCAGCAGCTGTTTCTGCGTATTAAGGAGCAGACTTGAAGTCTGTGGTGGCTGACGGTCACCTGCCACCCCTCTTCTCCCCTCCCCTTCCCCTGGGTTTGAGGACCTGGAGTTACTCACCCAGGTGATCACCACCCTCACGAGCGGAAGAATGCCATAGCGGTATACAAAATAATGCAATCGCATTTAAATCCTTTTTGAATACCGAGGATCCAAGTGTTTGCGCAGGGTTTTATGTTTACGACTAACTAGCTGCTATATAAAAAGGTCTTTGTGTTTATGCTTATAAGCTAACAGTATAAAGGTCACTAACCTGCGACCATATCTTTCTTATCACGTGGGTCAGCATAGATATTGGGGTTTATGTTTGGGTTGTCTAACGGATCGCTGCTTTTTAGAGTTATATTCCCTCGGCTGCGCGGATGCAGAAGAGCACTGTACATACTGAAACCATAACGACCGCGGGGATCAAAGTAATTCCGATTCTAAAACTCAGAAAATATAATGAGCAGTGATTGTGAATGACTGTACGATTTTAGGGTATACAGTGATAAAAGTACAGAGGAATATAGCTATCTACTAATGTAATCGAGTTCATGTATTTATACTTGTATATAGGTAGATATATATGTGGTTGTATGGCCGTGTATATATAATGTCTAACTATAGGTATATTGGTAGATAGGCATATAGGTATACGAGTGTATGGGTATGCAGGCATATAGGTATGTAGGCATATAGGCATATAGATATACAGGTGAATGGGTATACATATTTAGCTATATAGGTATATAGGTGAGTGGGTATAAATTATGAACATATGGTATAGGCATAACTCACCACGTCACCTTTGTAGCCAAGAACATCCATCATCTGTTTGACAATTGGGTCCGGTCCAGTCCCGGCTAACACTGGTGATAATATCAGCTGAATCTTCGGCTTCATCTTGTCATTGTAAACAGCCTTACCATCCTTAACATCAAGGAAACTAGTGGCTGGGAGAGGCCCTGATCCGAGTAACCCTATCAAGCAGAGAATCCATCGGTCAAATTTGTTCCTAGTCTCGAGTTCTTCTCTTGGACTTTGTTATTTCCAGGGATTTGTTGATCAGCCATTGGGAGCCCAGCTACTCTTATGGGAGGGAAGAGGTTGGTCTTTGATAACCAAAAAGTGATCTTATACACTGGTTCTGCAACCATGTGAGCAAGTTAGAGTGCGCAGCTTTCTTGAAGGCTTGTCCAAGGAAAAAAATTGCCAACATTCACCTAGAGTAGATAATTAGCAGCTAACAGAGACAAGGTGAACCTTAGTGATGGAGCATGCAGTTCAGTGGCCAGGTTTTTGACCAAGATCGCCACGAGACCTGGACCCTAGGAGTCACTGTCAAGGGTCATTACTGGCACAGAAGAAAGTTGGCATCATACCTGAGCCGCTAACGAGCCACTCGAGAAGATGTTTTGGATGTTCCATATCTTCCAAGGTAATGCCTCTGGTTATGATGTCTGCATTCTGTATTACCGCTGATACTGGTAGAGCAGGGTGATCCTGGTAGTTTTGCCCCACTCCAGGGAGGTCATGCACGAGAGAAATCTGAGACAAAGCGGAGACGTTTTGTGCTCACTGCGTTGTTTTGTACAAAAATATACAGCAGAGTGGTTCCCCATTCCAGGGAGTAGAAAATCATAAATTTTGAAAGAAATCTTTTATATTGGACTGCATGGATATCATATATCAAACGTTCTAAAGTCTCGGCAGATCTACATTAACAGGGAGTATGAGGTTCAACAAGCAGAGAACACATCAAATAATGCTGGTTCTGTAACCTCACTTCCCATGCCGGAGGCTGTGATATTGAGAATTGATCGGGCCATAGATGTTTCAGTAGCCAAAATTGCAGCCAAACTTGTTGTAATCTGTGATTCCCATTTCGCAGATCGCAAATCCAAGCTGCCATATTATTCCCCAGAGTGTGTGATTGGTGTCAGGATTCCCAACTCAAATGACAATGCCGTACAATGCTTGAATTACCCAATGATTTTGATAAATGTACCAGAGGATGATTTGTCATCCTTGGTTTTATATTGTTTTATATGGGCACATTGCCATCCTATTTGGCCACTGCTAATAAGTCAGTCATGATAGCTCAGTGGAATAGCTCACTGTCTATCCTCCCTGTGGCCCGGCTTCAATTCCCAGCCACGGCGGAGTATTTCAAGGGATTTTTCACTGGCTGATCACACTCTGCCAACCCGTTCTGAGCCAGCGTGGCAGAAAATGGCTCAATCTCCCCTCAATGACACCACACAACCTGTGGACAACGAGGAGGAAGGTCGAAGTTCAACAATGGACAAAAATGGCTGATTTAAATTAGATTTAGATAGAATAAGTCTGCATATGCCTGTTTTGTAGTGATCGAACCTCGCAACTATCTGACAAGCTCATGCGCACGGAGGGAGCATGCGTTGACCACGATTTAAATATGAACGCGTTTTCCAATCTTGAGCCAATCAGTGACATGTCACTGAGCCAATGGCCCTCAGCCACAGAGTTATCCTGAAACCCAAATCATTTTATGGGTTGGCCAACACATAACAAAGAGTGTGCCATTTGTTGTCATGGGTAACGTCATTCCACCAGAGAGGTACGCCCCCAGACGACAGTGTATGCAATTTATCAGCCTACCTGATGTTTGTCTAGCTCGCTCTTAGGTCCCACCCCTGATAGCATTAATATCTGTGGGGTATTTATAGCTGATGCAGACAGTATAATCTCTTTGCTAGCAAAGACCTTGTACCTTCTTCCCATTGTATCCAGAAATTCTACACCAACGGCTTTCTTATCTTCGAACAGTATCTGGAATGAACAGTAACCTGGTCCATTTAAAAGTTTGACTATCTGGTAATACTGGGGGGGATACTTGCTACTTTCGGGATCATTGGTTATACTATCTGTTGTTAATACTTCACACAGTGTGTGGCATTTATTACCTTAGTAACATGCTTCCTAACCAACACATCCAGGTTTGACCTTGACATAGCAGGGCGTAGATATCCTGCAGCCACACTTGACCGGCGGCCATCTTTGGCACTTCGTTGAGTGTAGCTTACACCTATAATATATACAAATTGAGGAACAAGCTAGTCTAGGAGAACTTCTCCCACAAATATGTGTCCAGCTTTTATCATATCAGCGAAGCAATGATCACATGACACAATTATTTACCTTGGTTATGGCCATTATTATATGTTGGATTTCTCTTGACCCCGAGCTCGATGGAGGCATTCATAAAATAGTCAGTTATATCAAGTTGTGTCTCATCCTGTGATACACCAATAGGTCCATCATGTCCATAGTCATCTACAAAACATAGACTATTAAATCTCCTATGAACAAAAATGTTTTTCACGATAAGCCTTATTTCTATCAACCTTAGTCTGAGAAGCAGGTGCCACTGTTCATGTATGGCCTGCCTACATGTGGTTACATGCTACATGTTCACACCACCACTTCAATGAATTTTTCTGGTCAAGAAACAAAATTGCACAGTGTAACTCTTCTCCAAGAAATCAGGAAAAACACGGAGCTCAGTTAGTGCAACTTCAAATTTCCTGATATAGCAGCCATTGTGAGGTAACCAGCGTTATATACCAGGATAGCTCACATGGTTAAAAGCTTGAAACTGCATTCTAAGGATTGCAGGTTTGAGCCTCACTGCTGTTTTGCTGGTATGGGCCTCTAACAAGCCTCTCACTCCAAATTGCCAGCGTGGCTTCAGATCACCAAGGTAAAAATAATAGAGGTCCCAACCAGTGGATACTTAGGGTCAAGATCACTCCACGGTTGTTAAAGATCCACCGCTCTCTTCTCGTTAAGAGCAGCCGAATTTCGGCGGGCCACATGTAGACTAATGGCATATATAGGTTGACTGACCACCAACTTGTATTTCGTGCTTCACACATGCTGACCCTAGGCGTGGTCAGCTCCCACTACCGAAAAACCTGCCCAGGCAGCAACCTCATTAGTTGCAGTCTTTGTCGGACTGCGACCAACAGCGAACTATACTGGCCCTGAGCCCATTACAAATCTTCACAACTGACAATGTATGCGAACAAGTAACAGGTGTATGTAGGCCCGGCTCTGTATGACAATTTTTATTTATGGTCTAAGCTACCGGTTTGGAATCTTACCTCCGTCCAAAAAGAAGTTTTCTGCTCGTTTGAAGTATTTCTTTACATTATCCCAGTTCCAGCCCGTAGCTCCATGCTTCTCCCAGCTATCATAGTCAAGTTTGTTACCTCTGACATACATCATGTAGTTGACACTGCTGCCCCCTCCAAGTACTCGGCCATGCTGTGTTCCAATTTGC
>Ga0224511_10001807_pt1 | contig 13545 bp, 4 predicted proteins | sample SF_May12_sed_USG_2_FD_169988 | JGI IMG/M metagenome (GOLD analysis project Ga0224511, IMG submission 169988) | Sediment microbial communities from San Francisco Bay, California, United States - SF_May12_sed_USGS_8_1 | ecosystem: Environmental > Aquatic > Marine > Sediment | place: USA...
GCCAATGTTTGTTCTTATGAAGTTCCCATTTTCTAATCCTTTACTAGTGTTTATTTATCATCCGAGTGTCGCTCTCCATTTATTTTGCGCAACGTACAGCATGTCGTCACTGAAATGTGCATGTTAATGGTACTATACACTGCCATTTAAGAATTCCATAAGTTTGTTTATATTGTATGGTTATAGTATGGGCATTAGTTTATGTCTTCGAAATATCTAGTTAATTTGGTAAAAGAAATAATTAAGAAAAATAATAAAAACGTAATTTGTAGACGGATATCGGTCGTAAAATAAACTAGCTACGGTTTTAATCAAAATATATTACATATAATATAGGTACCAGGATTGATGATGACATGGTAAAGTCGATTTATTTGTCCTAACACAGTAAGGAAATAACAATTGACCTAACAGATTTTTTTTCCCAAAACGTAAATAACTTATAGATCTACTGTGAAATGTCAATTACAGAATTGCCGTGAGTGTTACTGCCTTTTACATACAGCTGTGAGAGACACAATCAATATATTTACCTAATCACATTTTTTTCATTAATGTATAGTATTTTAGGGGTAAAAATGGTATTTGATTTACGCCATGTACAAAACATCGTTTTAACCTACACAATGCAAACAATGTAGTATAAACTGAAAATCGATATTTTCTTCAAATACTTATCATGGAGCTGTTTATCTATTTCAATTTGAAATATGATATGCATTTTACAATACCCATGCATTTATAATATGTTACTACAATATGTTGGTAATGATGTTACTGAAACAGAGAAAATGACGCAGAAGTGTGAAAGTGTAAGCACTGATACCACTGGCATAGATCGAGAGTATGTAATTTCCTTCGATAAGGGCTGCTCAGCAGGAACCGGTATAATAGATGTCATATCGTGCGCGGGATTCTAAACAAATCAAGACTAGGAAAACATAGACACAATGGTAATCAAATCATTTACTATGTCTGCGCAGTTCCCAATATCCGTCATTGTCCAGAAACCATGATTGATATGAGGATGTTATTCTTGTTTGAAGTATGTCGTGGGAAACACAACGTGTTTCTATGTTTCCTATAATTCAAATACATACTATTCAATAATTAAAGGCGACTGCCAATCATTGTCATTTACATTAGCGTCTAAATATGGCTAATTCTAAATAATACAACAAACCAAATTGCTTCAACCATCGTAACAATTAGTGTAAATTTTAAAGCAATAATAACATCGCACACGTATATAAGAACTGCGATTATTGGTGTTAAATTTTAATTGTTTATATATTGATTGATGTTGATGTCCAATAATTGTTAAAAACACTGTACATAATAAAATTTATAGTATATACAGAAATTCAACTAAATACAGTTTTCCCTCTTGACCTCTTTGGTTATTTGATCTTTGACCTACTGAACTCAAATACGTCCCGGATCCTGTTCTTACCAGGAATAATCAAGAAGTGAAATATAAAGGCTTTATATGTAATAGTTTTCCAGATTTTAAGTGAAACCTCAATATCTTAAAAAGTAACCACTGTGGACATTATACCTAGTCAACACAAGTTAATATGGGTCATGTTCTTACCGAGACCAATCAGCATGTGAAATATATAGAATCTAGGTGCATTAGTTCTTAAAATATTAGGTGAAAGTATTTTTTACATTTCTTTTACAAGATTGGCCCTTGTGCATTTGATCTTTGGCCATGTCCTCACCAAGACCAATCATCATGTAAAATATGAAATCTCTGTGATAAACAGTTCTTAAGCAGAAACAATTATTACATTGTTTTTGTGAATCTTGTGACATTGACCTCTGACCTAGTTAACACATAGTTACATACAACCGACCGAATTAGCAAAACAATATTCCCCCGCTTCTTTGAAGGGGGATATTACTACAATATTTTATCATGTCTCTTCTAACGAATTGCGGATAGCGGTAGATGTTTTGCATGTATACATGTTAAAGGTTTTTTACAAGACGGTGACAAAGTATATAATTCATATAATGACAAGAGCAATACAACTATAGTTGCTCAACACAATTAAAGGCTACTGATTAACATAGCCTTACGTTTTCATGACATACTGTTGATTTTAAACTAAAAATGATATTATTTAGTAGCTCTTGTAAAAGAAGATCATAGACCAAGTTTATTGAAGTACTTAGGGTAATGGCTTAATATACTGTGCACAATTGAAGACAAAGTAAAGACAAAACTGGAGGAAATTACAGGAAACGGTATGTTTAATGTATAAAAAGTGCTGTGAGGATAGTACTTTTGTGACCCGCCAGACAACTTATGAAAATAATTGGCTTTATAAAAAAAAGCTTTTAAAAGATCTGGATACATTGTTATGAAGTAAATTAGCTTCACGTCTAGGGTTCTAGGGTAAAATAACAAAATAATTGATTTAGATGAATGAAAGTGTCAAGGCATTTCAACACATAGTGAGTATAAACCATACCCTTACAAGTTGTTCTCAACTCCAGCATGATTTAATAACACTCCAACATCAACATGGGGCAATTGCATTACCAACTACCATGGGTAAAGGATTTCAACATAAGTGTTGACTTCAGTTATTTGCGTTAGTAGTTTAGTTCTATAGAACATGTTTGCGAAGATAATGCAATTTGTGTTCATTGAAAAACTGCTAGATTATATAATTAGAATGAAGCAAGTTGTAAACAGTAAAAATATTCTAATATTGAACAATAGACTATTTGAGTTAATTGCGAGTTCACATCTTGTCGTTCCATGAGATGGGTATTATCTAAGAATATTCAAATATGGCAAACTGCATATGTTTGTTCTACCCTTCTGTTAACAGCTCATGTCGTACAATTGTGGCACATATTTACTATGTGGAAACATGCATCCTATTGCTCAAACGATATACAGATGTTTATATTATTACATCAGCTGCATTGGTTATTTAGTTGACAATATACTCATATAAATAATCAAGAATTCATGTATGTATTTGTACATCGTCACGGAAACTTGCATGTTAGCGGGAATATATCTTCGTATCAAATACATCGTAAATATCTCAATTTAAGATGTTTGTTAACGTTTCATTGAATGAAATAACACAGAAAAAAGAAAAAAAAACGTCCGAGGAGTTATGATTATATAAAACTATAGATTGTACATGGCCGATGTACAGGGCAGGTTATTCTTCTTCTCAGTAAAATAATACGGCAATATATTTAAGCGGTCCTCTAACGTTTCTGTCGTGTTTATGATTATTCCGTTTTCTTAGACTTCTATGAGTTTTGCACCAACATCATTGACATTGTGAGACATACCCGTTTTACTTGTACCACATGTTGTCGTTAAATAGTTCCATAGATGCTATTGGATGATTGCATGTTTTATGGACATAATATTAGTTTGTGTATTCGAGAAATTCGGTTAATTACACTAAAAGGATAATCAGATAAATACCGTAATAACATCCTTTATAAACGGATATCGGTTGCAATATAAACGGACAGCTACGGTTTCAATCGAAATCAGAAACCTGTAATGAAGGCATCAGTCTATACAATGACCTGGTGCAGTCGGTGTATATGTGCAGGAGAAACACTTGACCTAACAAACGAACTGATAATCAATACAATATTTGTTGAACGCTTACCTGAAGCAATGCTACATGTACCTCTGGTAGTTTTCCAGATAAGTAAATCATTTTGAAACTAAAACTATCGCTGAATGCGATTCATACCCCAAACAATTTCCTTGACAAAGCCGGCACAAAGGTAACATGGGTTCTGCACATAACCTTGTTGAGTTGAACATTTGAGTTAAGTTTTTTCATTAGTATATTTATAGACCGGCACGACATATTGTCTAATATTTGTATGTAAATTTGAAGACTTAAAAAAGGGCATAACTTTGTCGAAATGCAATACAGAGTTATGAAACTTTACCTGCATATCCTAAGTGTGACACTTCGTATATATTTTATGTTTCAAGCAAATACTTTTTCTAGTTTCAGAAATTTTCAAATACATGTTAAATTTGAAGAACATTTTCTAAATCATTTTTTACCTTCAAGTGTGACCTTGACCTAAAGCCGGCAAAAGGGTAACATGGGTTCTGCACATCCTCTTAATTAGGTGAGCATTTGAGTCAATATTAAAGAAATTCTTTCAATTAGTGTAGGACTTACAGAGCGGACACGACATAATGTCTAATATTTGATTGTTTGATATTCGACCTTTGTTTGTGATCTTGAGTTTAAGCTGACACATGGGCAACATGGGTTCTGCACATCCCCTTGTTGAGATAAACATTTTAGCCAAGTTTAAAGAAAATCCTTCAATAGGATTTATAGAGCGGACGCGATAATGGAGACGGACGGACCGACCGACGGACGGACCGACAGACGGACAGACGCGACAAAGCGAATCCATTATAGCCCCCACATTTTGTAGTGAGGGTATAACAATTACTAGGACAATATATTTGACGACAAATACACAAGGTAACACTTTAACTTTACCACGCATTGTAGTTACAAATATTGTTTTTACAGTTTTAATACCGGGGGCGCATTGTGGTGCCAAATGGCCTTAATCATACGATTAATTTTCAAACAAACAGGACCAAAATATTTCACGTTTGATCTTTCTACTACAGTATGATTTGTGGATATAAAACACCGCAGCAGAGCATCATCTGGAAAATGTCAAAATAAAGTCCATATATTCCCTTACGAGAGCAAGGACACGAGTCATTAGTTGACTAATTGGGTTTTATTGTGTTTTGCATAGAAGGGTTGCTTTGTCCTTGTTTATGTCGTATCTGCACAGTAAAGAAATTAGCATTTGTATACAGTCAGGACTCAATATTTCGGAATTCGTTTTTCTGACAAATTCAAATAACGACACTGATTTAGTGGGAACCAATTTTTTTCAGCGTTATTTTAATCCGTTATAGCGGAAAATTCGTATTCCGACTCCGACACAATAAAATTGGAAACCAAAGGTGTTATTTTCTATACAATCAGTACCCTTTACACTGACACTTGGTCAAGCATGCGTCGTTGTTGCGCAAATTGCACCGTCTGATTGCTGTATTGTACTTCATTTCCGCACTTGACCGTTAGGTGTGATTGTCCGTTGGTCGTTATGAAAAGTAATGTACAACTTTAAGAAGGTTCCGGTAACTGAATATAACTTTCGAACAGGAAATTCCCAAACACCGGGTCGTAAATCATTAAAAATAAACCTTATTATTTGTAAATAAGGTTAATTCAATGAAATCTTCGGCAGAAATAACGAATATAGACGTTACACTGATAACAAATTAAATTCGCATGTTAATACAAGTGGGTGGGGTAACCGGTATCTTATAGTTTAAACGTTATTCTATAGTGCCCTTTACGTTAGATCAACGGCAAAGGTGTATAACGCATACAATTTCAACTGTACTTATTCTTTCTAACACTTTTGGGTTGTTATAATAAAGTTGTTCTAATATGAGTATTATATGTCATGATTATGATAAAATAAACATAAAACATTTTATTATATATACAAATACATACAGTACAGACAACAGTGAATAAGTATGTAATAACATAGTGAATTATGAAATTTAATATACTGGAAAATTCGATATGCTGACATATTTTCTTGGAACCAACAGTGTCGTTGTATTGAGTCCTGACTGTAACACAAAACGAACGTATAATAGGCCATGTGAGCAGAAATAATGCCACAACTTGGACACTTGATACAACAGTTTTCTAAAGACATTTTGACCCTTTATACAACATGTTGTTTTTACAAAGGATTATGTCTATGTAAACTATATTATATTGTTGGCAAAGTATGCTTGGCATTCAAGAAGGACAAATAGGCGAGGGTCGGCAAAAACATCTAGAAAATACACATTGTTGTTTCCATAAAGGTAATGACTAGAGCTAGGATATGTCAATTACAAATTGTTTCGAGTATGTTTCATTTTAAAGGAGAGTGACAGCCCCCCCTTGCGTTCCTCCCTATTCTTTCTAGCCTTGCGTACTGCGTACCGCCATTGTTTGGCTTCGCGTTCTGCGTACCGTTTAACAACAATAAACCCCACCATTTTTGACGTTCCCATTTACATAAAAAAGATAAATGGGAGTATGTTGCATGTACATGTACAATCATTATTGCAAAGGTTAGCTTTGATGTGTTTGCTTATTAGATGTCCTAGTTTTTAACCTCCACAAGTCAATGCTTAAGTTCATACATTCTTTAATACCCCAAAAAGGCGCGAGCGAAACGAGCACGCTAAAACATAATTATTTGACTTTGTATGTCACGTTTGTTGTGTTTTTTGATGAAAATGGGACCTTTTTACAGTAAACATCTGCGTACTATATAACGGGATTTATTGCTACCGACCCTTAGCGTACTGCGTACCGTCTAAATGTCCCCCTGAATAATGCGTACAAAATGGGGGGTCACCCTCCTAAAGAGACATTATACGTGTTGTGTTTATATGGACGCCAATTTTATTTTCAATTAGTTTCAGTAGTTTGACTTGCAACTGGTCAATATTTACACAATTCAATTGGACGATGGCCAAAATTACTAACATTTAATACGTAATCAAATACAGAAACAAAAACTATTTCAGAAATGTCTATACCGGTAGTGTTAAGTCGTTACATGTGTGAATTTATATGATAAATGCAGTAGGTCCACCATTAAATCTAAAAACTCTCATCCTAAACCATAGATTTTACAACAAATAAGGTTTACCATTTTATATATTTGTGTAGACACTAACACATCAGATAACAGAACATGTGCCGATAATACGCTCATAATTCAACTGTTAAACTTCACACGATGTTTTCACAAACTATATGGGTCTCTTAATGCTCCATATATTAGAACTTAAATCTGCACGAATGTACATACAAGTGATAGTGTGCCTATCGAAATGAACGACAGTTGTACAACTTTGAACTCATCTTTAATTTCACAGACATAATGTAAACGTTGTTAAATGATGGGATCCACTAACAGCATATTTACAAGATAAAGTCATCAACAAATAATGTGTGATTTTTCTAGTAAGCCACTGCAAACCTGATATTACATATTATTTTGGAAACTCTGATTAAACATTAAATACTAATACCAAGCATTAACCCGGTCATTATTCTTTTAAACACATCTGATCACGATACGTTAATTATACACATAACACAAACGCTAATTATGTTGAGACATTAAGCGGTCAAATGGCCACAAACCTATAGCATGGACACGATAAAAAGTCGACAGACAACTACTATATCTGTCTGGGTATTTAATTATACGATTTGTATTTCTATACTATAGGAACATTATTGCTAAATACATACACAAATGCTACAAGACTTAATTCCACATGTCTGGGTCGAGTATAATATGCTAATGCATTACATCCGTATTTTAACACCGTATGTTGATGTCGACAGCTTAAATATTTTATATTTAAATATGTGCATACCATACCTGTTTCTTATACAACAAGGTATTTCTATTTTAGAACATGTTAACAGAAGACTGCAGAAAAAAGTGTATCTCATTAATTTTTGGAAGGGGAGCAAAGTGGTCAATATACGGATATGTATATAAGTATATTGGTATTTTAATGGTACACTTGGGTGCAGACATTCACCACTTCTTTAACTTTATGTATTCATTATGAATGCCAGATTTGCCCATTACAAAACTGCCATGCTTTATTATCCTTACACAGGCTTTATATTTGCAAATGATAACAGCCGAAACAATTACAATAAAAGTGTCTGTTTATCTGATCTAAATGACAAAAGACAGACAAACGCCTTGTGAGGTACTCGCCATTAATTATGTATCTCTGGATGTCATCCAAATCTGGAAGACACATTTCAATCAAGGGTAGAGGAAACTATGGGCATTGCATAATTAAAACGTGTGTTTCATGTCAAGATATGTCTTTTATTACTGGTTGGCAACTTGCGGTTCTGGAAAGATAATATAATGCCACAGTACACCATATTTAGCCATGAAGCTCTTTAATTGCTTACTAAACCCTAGTGTGTATCTTAAATGCACATAAACATGCAGCTACGTGTCAATGTATAGGATTGAGTGTTATTTTAAAAGAACAAGTAGACAAATTATGGTGTATAATACAAAAATAGATACTTTTTCAGTAGGTACCTTTGTCAATGGAAATGTACAGGCGACTATAGCGTAACCATTATACTGTTAGTCAGTGTTCTATTTGGTATTTTAATATCAAACACATCATTCCGCGATTTTTGTCTTGCTAACACTACTTATTGTGCTTTCCTCTAAAACTTAAACTTACGCGAGAGAATGTTTCGGAAAAAAACATGAGTAGTACTCACTTTGGTAATTGGGGACAGTATTGGACAAACGACATCGGATAGACCTGTGCACACGCCAGACATCGGATACACAATGTGCAAAAGCCATCTAATTTGATTACTAGTATTCAACAATCAATTGGAAAAGGAATAACACTATTATATCGTGTGCATGTACGTGAAATGCCACATAGTGTCTACTAGTAACGACGTCAATGTTTGAATGTACGTGAAATGCCACACAATGTCTACTAGTAACGACGTCAATGTTTGAATGTACGTGAAATGCCACACAATGTCTACTAGTAACGACGTCAATGTTTGAATTTACGTGAAATGCCACACAATGTCTACTAGTAACGACGTCAATGTTTGAATGTACGTGAAATGCCACACAGTTTCTACTAGTAACGACGTCAATGTTTGAATGTACGTGAAATGCCACACAATGTCTAATAGTAACGACGTCAATGTTTGAATGTACGTGAAATGCCACACAATGTCTAATAGTAACGACGTCAATGTTTGAATGAACGTGAAATGCCACACAGTGTCTACTAGTAACGACATCAATACTAGTCTTACTTTGTTTTCTTTTAACAAAAATTATTTACCACCTGGTTTCTGAAAAGCTCTTACTTACTCTAAGAGTACATTTGAAAATAATAATACAAGTGTTGTGTTTCAGGTAAGTTTGTTATCGCACTTTATACATATGTTCAATTCTTTTAACAAAATGTGAGTTGTTTCATTGCATATTTAAACATACGCAACGTTTTCTCACTGTAGGCTTTAATTGATTTCAGCCACAATTTACTTGTTTTTTTTTCATTTATAAAAGCATACCCTAAAATGTTTAGTTACTCCAACTAATTCTTTAAATACAAGTAGTGTAGTTTTCACTTTCTTATTGTGTGTAAATTTGTTTGTTGATAGATTTATCGCCATGTTGGACAATGCTTTTGACACATAACGGCGGTCAGTCCACACCGAAAGTTCCTGAATACACTGTGTCTAGCCTTATTTACTCCGCAAACGACTGACTGCTTTTTCACATGAGACTGTTGTAAGGGACAATTAGACCGGATTGAGCTATTTATCTAGTATCTATCATTATTAGCACTTTTTCCTCTCTCGGAGCTGCTCAAACTGACCTCTAATTACGAGTCTGGTGCTCTAAAGAGTGAGCTAAACCTGGGAAGTTACTGATACAATGATGTTTTTGTCGGCAAATCGACCCACGAAATTGTTAATATGTTAACTATGCTAGGACTGTCACTCTACATCCTTATAATCGGTCATAAATCTCGTAATATGTTAAGAATACTACATAAATGAACATTGTTAAAGAAATTGCACATAACATAAAAACCCTTGTCAGGGCCAGAAATTGAACCCGGGACCTCTCGCACCCAAAGCGGATGGGTTACGTCTGCAGCACTGAGTCAATCGAGAGTAACGATTTTGGTCAAGCTATTTCAATGTTTTGACGTCATGGGTCGAAACGCAAATAAACAAAGTCGAATTTGCGTGGCACATATTTTTAACAAATTCCTTTTTCTGTAATTAGGCCAGTCAGCATATAATTAGACCTTCAAAAATTGCAACAGAATTTATTTTGCGATGAATATTGAGTTCATAGATTTATAAATATTATCTCAAAAATCTTGAAAAATCTAAGCATGGAAAATGAGAAAATAATAAGACTGTTTTATAGAAATGTTTATTTAGCGCTATTGTGACACCATACATAAGCATATTGTTAAACATCATTCACATGTGTGACATAAACAATGGATCATACTTAGTTTGGGCTATGTTGGCACATGAAAGTATAGGAGCATATTAACACAATAAAATATAATACCGGTAATTCATTTGCAATAGCAAGCGTTTCGGACAAATTGATAAGCTCATAGGCATCTATAGAATTCTACTACACAATTAAAAAAATCAGAAACAATGTGTTTTTCCATATATACTTAACAGTATATTGCTTGGAGTTTTAAGAGAGATGTCAAAGTAGGTATCTTGACAACAAATTGTCTACATGTACAAAAGTATTGCAATGGGGCATATAGCAGTCAATATGTCAGTCACAGGCTTTGGGGCTTGTCTGTGTCCTGTTGGTTTGTCCGCATATAATGTTTCAAGTTTGTCCAACAAACTTTGTTTACACTTCTTATTTGATTGAGATGAAACCTAATAAATTTGTGGCACGATGACTCCACTGTGATGTATGATCATGTATAATAACGAACCTAAGAAAGAACTACCCGGGTAGCTCTATTGGTAGATCACCTGACTTGAAAGCAGAGGTCGTGGTTTCGATCACCGCCATGAGTAAATGACTTCTGTCCTGTCTACAAATGCTGATCTTGGCGGGATCTACACAATTCTGCCATGGAATTGCTTCAGTTGATGTAGCATTATTGCTAGGAAATTCAAGGACGAATTGCAACCGGGTGTGTGTACGACGTTGAGTTCACTGCGATGTATAGAATCGAACCTAAGACAGAAATGTTAGCCCCGGGTAACTCAGTTGGTAGAGCACCAGACTTGCAAACAGGGTGTCGTGGGTTCGATTCCTGCCCTGGCTAAATAACTTTTTCTACCTATCTACTTATGTAATCTTCTAGTTGTAGATGAGCAAGACAGATTGATTCAAACAATACAGATTAAAATGTGCAATAAAAGGTTAGGACAAATTTATTATATGTGCCCTTTTAAATGTTGCCATTCACAACTGTATCTGCCAATTACAACAGTTTCAGCTCATATTTCCAAGTTTAGGAGTGAATAGGCATGAAAATATATCTACGGCCAATTGACAGGGGCTGGACACTTGCCAACAAAAGACTCATGCCGTTGCGAATAGATTTGTCCATGAAAGCAATTCCCCCCCACCCCATACGTTGATTCATAAGGATGTACCCGCCAAAACAAAATGTTAGGGAGTGGGATGTGACATCACTATCAAGTGACAGAAAACTGACCCCGGCTATTATTTCGACTTGGAATAAATTATGAATAAAGTGTAAATTGTTGGTAAATTGTTGGTAATGACATACATACATTTGTATACATTGATTTACACTTTTATTATGCGTTTTGTTGTGTAATATGTTTTGGTCCTCAGGGACTATGGGCTGTATTTGTTTACATTACATACGTTATTTAGCTGTTACGGTCATTTAAATAGAACAAAAAAGAAGTTTTTTACCTAGTTATGGATTTGGTGTTTTTGAGGTATTTCCTTGCAGTCTGCGAATTAGTATATAGGCCCGAAGCCCGAGTCGAGTAAAAGGCCTGTCGGTCAATTAGAATTGCATGCAAGGTAGCCCGACCAGTCGACTTTAATTTTGAAGTAACATTCTAAATAAAGAAACAATTTAACATAAAAACTGAATTTGGAGTTATGTGTTCGTAAGATAACACAAGAATGATTAAAATAAGTGCAAGTCAACTCATTTCTTATATGATTTGTATGAATTATGACCACAACAAAAAGATTGGGCTATTTAAATTTCATTCCGGCTATGGACAATTTAATTTAAATAGCCCGAAAGGCTATAGTCTAAAAAAAATTAACGCGCAGACTGTTTCCTTGGCTTAGATTTTTCTAGATTTTACAAGTTAATACTAAGTATACGGTGTTAGATCAAATGGTTTCATTTCTGTTGCAATTGTTTGAAGATTAGGTCCATATTTCTGACTGACTAGTCTTAATATTTTTACATGCATGGACTACTATATTTGACAGTTTCTCATATTACGACAGGAGGTTTCACTGCTTAAATATGGTTGTAATGTTAGATGTTAACAATTTTGACCTAAAATATACAGACATACAATCTTGAATCGATGTTGAAAATACGTTAAATTTACATCATACTAAGTATTTCAATAATGCTACACATCATATTTACTTCCAATTGGCCAACCCAAAATTTCTAGCCGTAATACGTAACTACAAATGTTAATGGAGGATATCTGGGGCTTGCTATTATAATTCATGAAACATCATTTTATCGAGCTGTTAGCTGGCATTTATTGCAAGATGTGCCACACAGGTTATAGTAAAACGGATTGCAAAATCTGGTTTGACGTAAAACTGCAATAGACATGTTTGTATAACCTTTGCTTAGACATGACGCGTTAATGTACAGACATTTTACGTGCTCATCCCGTTAGCAATCCTGCTGGATAATTATGTTATAAGTAAGCAGATGTACGTTCATTTACGGTATTAGACTTAGCGAAAATCTGCTCATGCCCCTTGATGAAATTTGTTAAATATTTAAGCGTAAACGTATAACCAACATCTATATAAAATTATCCGCACTTTTCCGCATAAGCAAGCCTAGTAATGAATACATAATTAAATAATTAATGTTTTGTTGCGTTTCTAATTATCAAATTATGTTTTAACAAAACACGTGTGCATTCATTTTACTTATGATTATGTAAGATTACACCATCATTGCTAAGGCATTCGTATTGGAAATTAAGTTTTTCGTTGGTTATTATCGCAAACTAATAAGGTGAATGAAATGGCGTCACGAATTGTGTCGAGAACCCTACCTGACAGAAAACGGTTCTGTTATAAATTAATTTCAGTCAACGATGATTTATTGCAGAATCGAAATAGTTTATGAGTTAGCGTTTTGTATTGCCTTAATGACCAACGGCTTGTCGTTTTGGTGCATTGATACAAACCATTCGAGCTAACGCCCTCGTGGTTTAATTCCTACACATCGGTACTCCATTAGCATTACGATTACAGCAAAATACCACTCGTATATTGTTTCAAATTAAACGAATTAAACTTTATTCCACAAAACATTGCAGATGAATACACTTTGAATTATTGATATTTAACTATTTTCTATAGATATACATAATGAATATAATTATTAAGGTAAATTATCTTAAGACAATACATTGCAAGGTTCAAACACTTCAAGTATCTTAAGACTAGCGTTGAATGCAACGCCGTGTCATGCTAGGCGTTAAAAGTACAACCTCTCCATTGTAAAGACTTAATAGCAACGTTGTTTACAGTGAATGTCTTAATTTAAGATCAAAAGGTGCAGACACACTATAGCGTATGCATTGCGTATGCAAATTTTAGAAAGCGTATGCACATTTCAGAAAAAAA
>Ga0224511_10001808_pt1 | contig 13544 bp, 6 predicted proteins | sample SF_May12_sed_USG_2_FD_169988 | JGI IMG/M metagenome (GOLD analysis project Ga0224511, IMG submission 169988) | Sediment microbial communities from San Francisco Bay, California, United States - SF_May12_sed_USGS_8_1 | ecosystem: Environmental > Aquatic > Marine > Sediment | place: USA...
AGCCAGTCCGTTAGGATCTAGCATCTGTAAGCATGGTCAGTCACTCAGCCAGTCCGTTAGGATCTAGCATCTGTAAGCATGGTCAGTCACTCAGCCAGTCCGTGAGAGCATGGTCAGTCACTCAGCCAGTCCGTGAGAGCATGGTCAGTCACTCAGCCAGTCCGTGAGAGCATCTGTAAGCATGGTCAGTCACTCAGCCAGTCCGTGAGTCGGTTGGTTGGTTGGTCAGTCATACAGTCAGTCAGTCGGCCAGTTGGTCAGTCAGTCAGCCGGTCAGTCAGATGGCCAGGCAGTCAGCCGGTTAGTCAGACGATCAGGCAGCCAGCCAGTCGATCAGTCAATCGGTCTGTCTGGCTGTCTGGCTGTCTGGCAGTCAGTCAGTCATTCAGTCAGTCAGTCATCCAGTCAGTCGATCAGTCTGTCTGATAGTCACTTGATGCAGCGGTCAGTCTGACAGTCAGCTGGTCTGGCAGTCGCTTGGTGTAGCGATCAGTGTGTCCAGCGGTCAGTCTGACGGTTGGTCTGTCTGGTAGTCAGTCTGACAGTCAGTCTGTCTGGCAGTCTGTTTGGTAGTCAGTTGGTCTGACAGTCAATGGGTCTGGCAGTCACTTGGTGTAGCGATCAGTATGTCCAGCGGTCAGTCTGACGGTTGGTCTGTCTGGTAGTCAGTCTGACAGTCAGTCTGATCGTCAGTCTGCCTGGCAATCAGTTGGTCCGCCAGTCGGTCAACCAATCGGTCTGACCGCCAATTGGTTGGGCAGTCATTTGGTGCAGCGGTCAGTCTGTCTGGCGGTCAGTTGATTATAGTCTGTCCGGTGGTCAGTCTGACAACCAGTCTGCCTGGCAATCATTTGGTCGGTCGACCAATCGTCTGACAGCCACTCGTCTGACAGTCAGTCTGTCTAAAAATTAGTTGGTCTGTCACTGACTCTGACTCGGCGTGTTCTCTAATCTGTATCTGGTTTTAGTTGTAGGCGAACCTGTGAAGGAGATTCAGCTCCCAGAGAAGCGCAACCGACAACTAAAACCTGAAGGTATGCATTGCCGTGTATTATATGTCTATGATACACGCAATACATATGTACTGTTACATATATCTAAGAGCACATGCTTAAGCTGTTGCCTTTGCACTTTCGGTTCTAAAGGGAAGGATTTTTTCATTTCTAGTGGCTTGTCCGAATCATCTAGACTCCTTAATTAACGGTTTGATTCTGTACAAATTGCTGCCATGTTTTCTTTCATACATTATATGTCGATGTACATGTTCTGGTTTTAGCTTTGATACCTGAGAATTTCTGGCCACCAATTGCAGGGGAAACGATAATCGAGATTGATACATTGAAGGTGCCACAAGGTATGATTGTATTATATTTTACCTACATCTCGTAGAATTCCCGCTCAATTTGTAGCTCCAATATTTCACACAGAGTCAACACGGGTACCCTGGTAGAGTGGACGTTGTGTCACCACTGCCATGCACTTCATATGGAATTGCACCGCCGTCTTCTGAGATGGGCCGATCGACCTTTCCATTATACATTGTAACATCCCTGCTAGTGGTAGTCTTTAATTGGCATAAGCTTCACCCTATGATCCACCATGGTATGTGTTTGCTGACTTCAGAAGCTGCCTGCCCACGGCAGAACCTGACATGGCCAAATCACGCAGTACATGCTCATTGGCTATGCTGCATGACTACATCTGGTGACTCAGACTGTGTCATCGTTAGTAATCTACTAAAAATTAATACACTAAGTCTTATGTCTATTCCCATTTCCTTTTATCTGAGAATACATGTTCGTGTAGATAATTATGTTCCTTGTCGTACGAAATTTAACTTTTGTGTTTTTATCTGTTGTTGTTTTGCTCTTGTATTGTCATAATCAGCACAATGTGGTTTTATATTTACATTATTTATATTCATGCTGTCTCTGCTCGCTTGGCCAGGCGTCTGATAAACTTATATTTCCCAGACGCACAAAAAAATCCAAACAGCTCACCAGCGTGACCAACTTTTTACTGGTCGTCTGACCAGAGAATCATTAAAAAATAATACATAAAGTCCTAGTAACGAGACGTCTAGCACAGGGCGAACAGGCTTATAATGAGCAAATAAGTTTAGACAAAAAACATTTCTATACTTCGCCAAAATGTGATACAGCAAAGGATCATACATGTAAGCCTGAACTATGTATTTGCAGGCGAAGTGGGGAGTCATGGATCTTTGAGAAGATCAGGTAATCTAAAGAAAAGGAGAACAGAGGTAAAGTGTTAAAGGCTCCTACGGGCAACACATGTTCGCGTGTGCATGTGGCATTTGCGATTCAGAGGACCGAACAATTGGTTTAGATATATAAGAATTAAGGCCATCTTCTTTGACACGCATTAGATTACATCACTTTCCAGCAAATCCTCTCCAGTATGGCTCTACAGTGTTCTCAAAAGACATCTACTTTATAGATGATATGTACTGTGCCCCATAGAAAGACATCTACACTAGTGTGTGCCCCATAGAGACTGTAACTCTATACTCTATGGGCGGTCAGTGTGTGCCCAATAGAGACTGTTACTCTTCTCTACGGGTGGTCCAGTGTGTGCTCCATAGAAACTGTAACTCTATACTCTATTGGTGATCCATGGTGTACCCCAAACAGACTGTTATTCTATAGTCAGCCTATATAAATTAACGATGGTGCATGAAGGAGCAAAGTGGTGGCCACATTGCCTAGGCACCTCTGATACTACTCGGTGCATTCACATGATTGAGTTTTGACGTCAGTTCCAATGCTCGAAAGTGCGCCCGCAAAGTGGGTTTTCACAGACCATGTACCTCGGCTGCGTCTGAAAGTGAATTCAATCATGCGAACAGAATTCTGCATCTGAAAGTAGGCATGCTGGTTTATACAGTGTCAAGGTTATCAAAATGTCGATCGTTTATTATTCTACGGTCGCTTCATTGTTGCGAAACAGACACGCAAGATGTTAAGAGAGGATGACTCTGATGTGGCCGAAACCCTTGCATTTTTTACCTGCGCCTCTGTTCACGTAATCGCGCCTGAAATTTTTTTATCTGCATTGACCAAGATCATGCGAATTTACCCACTATTTCGAGGCTGTAACACATGACCGACATAGCACTATCAAATACTGCCAAGTGGGCAAGGGTGTGTAATCCTAAACAAATCTATTGACATGTTAACAGAATTATAATAGCTTTGAGGGATTTTATTCCGGATCGCTGAGAGTCACTGAGGGGGAGAGGTATGGGTGTCCCCTTTGGACACCTACATAATTTCTGGCATTCTGATCCCTCAGTCCTTTTGGTTTGGACCTGCATAAACTCATTCATAGTTAGCAGCAGCAACTTCATAAATGTTCTTCTAAATGTAGTTGCATCGATCAAACAGAAGGGCTTCTATTGAAACTCCTATCCCTCTAAACTCGAGTTTTTCCATAGCCCTTGATGTGTCCTCCATAAATGAGTACCAGTGACAGTCCACCTATCTGTGACTATTTTATACTTGATGATCATTTATCTTCTTTCAGAAAGAAGACCCATTCTCTCTTACGGCACTTTTTCACTCCATCGGGTATCTGGTCGGCCTCGGACTGGATGCAGTTTGCGCCTGGTTTGGCGTCGGACCTTGGATCCGAGGCCTCTTTTCACTCCAAACAGATCCGTTGGACGCGTGATCCCGGATTACTTTAGAGCCAATCAATGGTGTCGAACCTGTGTTTCCGGAAACGGCAACCATTCTTTGCTCATAACTTCAACAGAAAGTCAACTCGTTATTTAATTTTTTCCCTACAGGTTGCCTCTCTTTCCAGTGCAACTTTGTGCTGTTAGTCGAGTGAATAATGTTGCGAAATCAAACAAATTTCCCTTTCCAATGATCCTAGTGTGAGACCGGAAAGGAGTGAACGTCGCTAGACACTCCATTTGATCGGTTGATGAGTAGAATGTCTGAGAGACAAACGGTTGGACATCTGAGAGAGCGTCCGAGGCCTTTTACCTCCATTTTTAGAGGCTCCGATGTTCGTCTCAAGCTTCCGGTCCGAGGCGGACCGGACGCCCGATGGAGTGAAAAAGCGCTTTTACACTCTGAAATGACCTCACTATGCACTATTCTTTTTAGGAGAAGCAGTAAACCATTATCCGTTATGGATCCCACAGCTATCCACTAGTGAATAATTTTGCCAACCTGGTCCCATTAGGCGTTGCTTGGTTTTATGCACTGTCCATGGGTAGAACCTAACACATGTATAATGTATACATGTATTACGATTTGCCATGTATGTCTATGATTAGAACCATGAACTGGTGGACTGAGTGATACTGTTATAGTTGCTATACTGCTATGCTCAACCAAAATACAATCATACAGCATTTTTTTCCAGTAATATAAGACGACTTGCATGTATATTATACAAGTTGTCTGTTTTGAGATAACATCTGAATACCTCTAATAAACATATGAAGAGAGAAATTCTAATGTTGTCCATAAACCTTATAAGGAATACTGGGATAAAGGGATAGCTCAGTGGTAAAGTACTGAGCACCCGTAAGAGCCTGGGTTTAAATCCTGATAATGGTGGGCTCCAGTTCTGAATATGAGCTCCTCACATTAATTCTACCTCTACACCATCAGACATGAAGCATTGTGGAAGTTTCATTATGAATGGGTGTATTTGTAATCGTTTAGAGTCTATGCATTGCTATGGTAAGAACCTAATCTGATATGAAAACCTGAGTGTTTTAGGTTTACTCATACGATATCCAGTCTGTGGTTTTCCAGCGTAAGAGTTACACATGGCTGACACAGCACCATCAAAAATATTACCAAGTGGGCAAAAGCGTATAATGCTAAATAAATCTATTGGCATGTTAACATAATTATAATAGCATCGAGGAATACTCTTTTACATCATTGAGAGTCACTCAGGGGGAGAGGCATGCGTGCAACATAGGTTTTTAAATCCTTTTTGGACTTGTTTTAACATAGAAATCCTGGGTGGAGTGCCATGCAGTCTTGGCTTTACCTGAAGCATCATGTGACTAACATTTCTACCTACGATCGATCGTGTTATCTTGTACTGGTTCAGCAACATTATCAACCACTTTTAACTAACTAGAGTTGTGACTGGTGAGTACTGTACTGCTTGACCAATAATTGCCAGAGAATATTTGATGAGGTGACCCCAGTAGGAGGTTGCTGGTCAGCTATGATGAAGGAAACAGGCACAGGTCCTACTGTCGCTGCAGGTGGAACTGCTAGCAGAGGCGGGCACCTGCGAGTACCTATATGGTAGTTGAGCAGTTAGCAGATATTATGGTAAGGATAAAGGCTGGCTTCTCTGTGCATGGAGTCATTCCCCTCTTCATAAATCTCTCCAGCTACAAAACAAAAAACCATAGAGTGCCAACCCATTGACAGTAATACAAAAAGTTAAGGAAAAAATAAGTGCAATCATAATGGGGATAAGAAAAGTTGTTTGAGTCACTCTTACAGTTGTATTAGTGTTTTTATGGGATAAATCTGACTGATTTTGGGCGTGTTTTCTTCTTAGCTTGGATCCTTCATGCTTTATATAAACAGATTTTACATGACCCTAAAAGCTGTTAATACTATACAGACCACAAAATCTTGATACTGAAATCCAGAGAATGCACAGTTTTATTCATTCTTAGATTCACATAGCTTTACTTATCCACAGTTTGGCCACCAATCAAACCTGAAAAGCGAAGAGAACAAGTATGAGGAGGAACAGTTATAATATCTGCACAGTCCGTGTACTTGGATCTAAACCAGCAATGGGACAGGTTTTCGTATGAACAAGACCCAGCTATGTCCGAACGATGCGAGAGACTTCGTTATGCCAAGCAAAACGCTGTAACACGACAACATTTCCGTTTGAAAATAATACAGTCTAAATTAAACTCATTAGGTTCAAAGCTGGAGCATGGCTTTGAGTTTAATAATGAATTATAAAGGAGAATTGCTTCTATATGAAGCTGGAATTGAAGAGCAAAACAACTAGGCAGAACATTGTCACTGTGCCGTACACTCTAGCGGTATGATTCACACAATTGCTCATGTCCACCAGAGGAGTAAAGAAACTGGCACTGAGTAAAACTGTTGTAACAAACTCAGCCAGAACTAAGAACATTGAGGAGGTAAGCATGGCTACTTCTGCTCAGCTCACTTTCAGAGAAGAGTGTGCCTTGCAATTGTTTTTATAAAGCCACGGTTCGTGATGGAACATTTTTTTCCATTCCAGATGATTACGCTCGTATATAAGAAGTGCATAATTATACACGCGCATGCCTAGGAGTGTTACACGCTGGTAGTGGTAGCTCACTGGTCACTGCTTACTTGTAGATATGCCGCTGATATATGGTAATATAATGGGAATATAAACTGATCACGGAGAGCTAATGATGGTGATATTGGAGATGGGTAAAAAGTAAAAGTTCATAAATGAAGAAATGTAGCGGAGAAGGGCACGGAAAGTTCGCTACAAAAGAAAAGACAATTTAACATTGGTCATTTCGCCGGTTGTTAGGAGTAAGAATAATGAAGATGATGTTACTGGGACCGCAATGAAAACATATAAGAAGGCTTTTCGAAGAGACTTTCCTAGCTCCTACTTACAGAAACTGAGAGCTACGTAAAAGGCATACACTTGTGGTAAAGCGGTACGCTGTTATTGAATGGCTCACCGTTCCCTAAATATCTATCACTATCAGAGCCATGATGCAACCGGTGATGATACAAACTCCACGGACAAATTCAAAAGGACTAACTGTGATCCAAGAAACAGACACGGTTGCTTCTGTTCAGATCAAGTCAGACAAGAATGTGATGGAAACTCCATCATGCAACTATCTTCATCATTATTCTCTCTGCTATAATAATAGGTAGTTATAGCTAGTAATAATGCAATGATAATAGTAACCTAATCCACTGGATTGTTGTTGTATCGTGGTAATATCAGCCTGTAACTATTACAGCAGTGTTCTCATTCAGATCTAGCCAAACTGATTAATTATTATTATAAACCACCACCCCCTGTAATTTGATTTCTTAGAACCCATAATGTAATCTAATGTAATATATAAAATATAGTATAATGGTGATAAAAACATAGTATAAATTCTTATAACATTGTATAACCTGACCTTGAGAGTTTAGGTTGCTGAATGACATCATTTGTCATATAGTACCTCCAACACATTCATGCCAACTCCTCTCCATCTCTTCCGATCTATCGCAACTTACATAACACAACCACAGATTCTGCAGGCTCGAATCCACTGATAGGAAGCCAAGAAAAGGTTCCTTCAGTGGGAGTCAGAAGCTAGAGGTTGATAGGATTATGCTGTCTTTGTACTAAACACTAAAGAGGGTGAGGTTTAGGTCAATAATGATTTTCCCTCATTCGCCGGTGCGCGATAAATGCATGGGAGTCTGGGGCCAGATATGCTGCTTATAGTACGGTTTCCTGAAATTACTGCTGCTTATATCACACAGTTACATTATATGAAAATGCATGTGATTTGGTATTGTCCCAGGCCCTCTGCTGCTTATATACCCCGTCGTGTATATCCAAAGTGTACGGTATATGTATGGCTTTACAACGCATTGCAACAGTATTGGAGCCTGTCTGTTTTCCCAACATTGAGTTATCTCAATTCATATCCTATTTATCAAGCAGGACACGCTTTTCAAAAAGGAAATCCCCATGGCATTCAGCGTGAAGACCAGCAATCTGTCCACAGTGCAAGGCTGACCCCACGAGCAGTCTCATTAAGGCACCATAACAGCTTTATTGGACTCTCCATAAAATCTAAAGAAAAGGGAGGCGATTCCGTAAACTAAATCCTAGCTAGAATATTAGAGTTGGTAACCTTTCGACATAAAGTTTGGACAAACAATTGTGGCAATTACTGCATATTTTTGTATGGCGCCAGTAGTGAATCGGTTTTTTCTGCCTTGAGATTGTCTAGACGTATTTATATTCATATTAATGGCGCTCAGTTGAGAACTATGTCGACTTGTTTATTTCTGAGGAGAAATTCCCAGATGTTCTCTCATTGAGCAATAAACACCCATTGAGACTGTAGTGTATACTCAGCATTAGTCGTATTGAAAGTAGCTTAAATAGTTAGACGCTTTTGTTTCTTGGTCAAAGTAGAATCGGAATAGCTCCGCGGCTAAAGCATTTGGTTCGAGACCTTTAGATCATGGGATTTAATTCCTGGTCATTACTGGCCACCACTGTGAGAATGAGCTCTTCACATAGCTTTCTATCACCCCAGAACGAGCCTTACGAGGTTAAATCGAATGTACCAGTGCCTGTGTAGTCTCTGATGATAAATAACTTTAGCCTTGCTTTTCTATTAGTAAGACATGTGCAGTTCTTCTATATGTTAGGAGGGTAGAATGGTTCTTTGAGGTTGCAGATTTTATTTGATAAAATATTTTTTAGAATAACAAACTGTTTGTATTAACTTTGACAGTTAGGTATGAGCAATACTGCCCGCTTCCGAACACTGAGGTTACATAAGCCAGGCCTGTGGTCATCTTAGTATGAGCAAATATAAGTCTTACCATTTGGCATAGTGGGCTCGAAACCAGCGTTGGACGAATATAAAAATAATAGCGAACAATACAGCCGCACAGCAAAAAATATCCTACAAGAATGTTCAACTAGCAATACTTGTTTAGTCACGATCGAAAATTTGACGCGCGTGAAAATAAATTAGAACAGAAATACCACTTTCCTTGGTATCTTTGGCTAAGCTATACAAGGGATTCAAAAACCTGGACGGAATATCATGTAAAATTTTTTATACTGCATACAGCAATCGCTAATACTTATGATAAAAGGTTCTTGGTAAACCAGTAATATTGAGCACTTTGTAATGAATACATTACAAACACCTAGACAGTGGTAACAGTATAAGATATTATGAGGTCATGTCTCGGATTTGCCTTATAAGCTCTTGATTATTAGAGCCCGGAGCGCTAGCCGCGTGATCATACAGAGATTGCCCCATCAGTTTATAAAGCGCTATGATAAAGTCAGTTGTGGCGTCTCGGAGCGGTCCACTAGCTGAGGTGGCGCTGCTAGATGTTACTAAACTCCAAGCCAGCGGCAGGGCATGAAGAATTACTGTCTTCTGCTTTCGTGGGTAGACCTTCTGCGACAAATCTATCAACACGAAGCGCTTTCTTAATTCACTATTATACGCGGATACTAGCTGTTGTATTTCAACACGGAGGGAGACATCGCCGAGGCAATGAGAAATGGCTGAACTTCTCAACTTTATTTTGTACCATATAGATAATATTTCTAGACCGGAAATCTGGTGTTTGTTGTGCACTAGGAAAGCTGGGAATTGGGTTAGCCCATAAGGTCAGTGACGTAGTATACCCTTCGCTAATTTGAGCACAGCATTCTAACCACTGACCTCTCTCACTATCTAGTGAGAGTCAAGGTATGTCTGAGTGACGGGAAAGGTAAACGTGGAATAAAATCAACCACTACCTGTTCTGAGACAGACTCATAAGTCAAATACAACTGCTTGCACGTGTAAAAAATTCAGGTCAAGCGAGTGTAATGCTGTTATGTACTAGTCCTTATGATAGCGGCGCCCAACTCTCTAGTAAATCATTTTGTCACTTCATGTGAAAACTGGCTGCAGCGTTGGGCCCTACCCGCATGGAAATCTGTCAGGCAAACCTCAAAGAAAAACCTTACACAGTGTACTTACATGCTACACGGTCGACCAGGTCCGGTTTAGTCTTAGCAGTGCTGTTCTTCGCTACCTGCACAAACGGTTGGTACAGCACGGTGTGATCTATAAAACAATACCATTTGTCAAAATTTCCTCTAGTGGAATGCAAAGGGAAAATGAGAAGTACTCATCTACGTGGTCTATTTGGTGGCTAATAGACAATCTCTTTGTCGAAATTGTTGTCGCATTTGGGGCGCGTCGAATGAAGACCAAGGAGGTATTCAATGTATGAGGAGACCACTCAAATATTTGTGTATGGTGGCAAACTACCGGATGTTAGCGCAGTTAACAAACAGGCTCGCTGAAATTTAGTTCAGAGAGATCGCACCACGGAAATCACCAAAATAGTACATATATGTGACCAAGCGTCGACTCGAACGGACCCAGATGTCTTTGTTTTGTTGGATCTTCATTGGGAAACTTCATCGACTAACTGACCGCCGCGTATCAACCTAACAGAAGACTTACTCCGACCAGGGAGATAACTCCGTGCCTACCCCAACCAGGGGGATAACTCCATGCTTACTCCAACCAGGGAGCCAACTCCATGCCTAATCCAACCAGGGAGATAACTCTGTGTCTATTCCAACCAGGGAGCCAACTCCATGCCTACTCCAACCAGGGAGATAACTCCGTGCCGGCTCTAATCAGGGAGATAACTCAGTGTCTGCTCTAACCAGGGAGATAACTCTTTACCTAAGTTATGCATGGCGAGGGAATCGGCTGTGGGCAGTGGTTAGCAAGGCATCACCCGGAAATGTTGAGCTCATCAAGCTCTTTAGCTAGTGGGGTGACTGCTGTGTGACCACCGGACTAATGTTCTCAATGGGTGGGCAGGTGTGAGCCCAAAGTCCCTTAAAGACGCAACCATTCAGTGAGCCATGTACGACACTATGCTTCTTACTCTGTAGCTATGATAAAATTACCACCACAACTAAAGCAACGATTAATAAATTCACTCACCGATACTATTAATAAAGGAATCTAGCAGCTCTGATGAAGCATTATAAATGTCTTTGTTCTTGGAGGCGAGACAGGTAGCTGTGCTCTGCACCAGTAAGTTAATAGAGGACGGAACTAACTCAGCAGAGATCTGAGGAAGAATTAGCTTCAAGGATTCCACTGCATGAAGCGATACTTTTGAGTTTGAGTCCTTGATAAGAAGTGAATACCTATCGAATATCTACAAAAATTGTCAGTAAATAAACCCATTGTTTTTGCCGACGTAGTTATCAACAGTGACTAACAGCATTAATCAGATGTGTTACATTGGTGTGAGTGTTACTTAGTGCCGGGGATGCTAAGATTATACCAATCATATTAAAAAAGTTGGTATGATTGATGTAATTATATCATTCAACTTTATAGTATTTAGTGGTGAACACGTCAGAAACCAGATGTCTACTGTCTCTCTTGCCCATTGAATTAGGCCTATTATTAAAAATCCATTTAAGCATCTCTAGAGACAGCACATCACGTATCTCTGGTATTCGTGTTTAGCCATGCCACTTAGAGCTTTAGAACTCAGAATTACGTTAACGCAAGGAAACAAGTTCAGAAAGCCTAAACAGATTTCTAGGATTTTTCATGGTGGTTAAAAGGCACGTATGGAGCCACGATGAGTGGTGGGCAGCAAGACGGGGAATAGATGGGACCTCTCAGATATATGATGTGGCGAGCAGTCTGCAAAGGTTAGCTGACAAATACAATCACTGTGAAATTTCAGAGTAGATGAACAACTGAAGAGAAAATAGTTCCTGCCATACGGAGACAGATCAATTTTATTGGTCGGATGTTGAACCTAATCGGCTGATGACCGCTCATACATCCAGCAAAAAGACTTTTATGAAAATAACTCCAACCTTGACTGTGTGAGCAGTGATAAGCCGAGGTCTACTGTTAGCCATGTCTACCAACTCATTCACGCTGTCGTAACGTTTACTCCAAACACTTGAGCCCATGTTATCCAGCAGCGTGGTGGCATCCTCAGCTGACCCAATGCCGAGTGTGGAGCGACGATTCTTCACACTACAAGAGAAAGCAGTAATAACAGAGAAATTGTAGTAAGGTGTTCGCTTTTTAAATTTCACCAGGAAGTTTAATTTGAAATTTGAAGATTTGACAGAAGTAGATGAGATTTCCGGATTGAGATTCAGGTGCTTTGTGAGCAGTCCACTGAATCACCGTTGAGCAATAAGCGCAACACTCACATGCTGGATTGAGAGTCTACAGAGTCAGCGCTGCCCTGACGGGAGCCTCGGTTAAACGTGCCGCTGCGTCGTGCCCCCTTCGCCGATGGTGTGTCACTCGGCATCTCCCCAAGTCCTTTTTGTTCCAGCATCTCTGCAGTTCTCAGCAGTTCCTTGGCATCCTTAGAGTTGGTGTGTTTGTTCACCATTGTTACAAAATCGGGGTGTCTCATCAGAGAAAATACTACCTTTCGGCCAAACCAGCTGCAAAAACAAGCCCGATACAATAATAATGGTCTGCGTCGTATGATGACTCGAAACAACAACTGAAAACCAACACATTGGGGGTCGACACAAGTATTACTAACACCGTGGCTCACGACATTTTGCAGGTTGCTCAATAAAAAAAATAATTGTATTTTACAATAATGCACCTACATATTTATTGTGGAGACCTGTTACAATGGACAGACCACTGGAACCGGGAGTCCAGGTTTGATTACGGTTCTATTTTGTCTGTTGCCCCATATGATTCAGAACGTGACACTAAATAATGAAGGCTCAACCATAAAATTTCTGTATGAGGAACACCATGGTATGGTACATTCCAGAAACGACAGGTTGGCATAGCGATAATATCCATGAGAAATAGACTGATTATACCAGGGTTAGAAGGCCTAACACACCGAAGCATCGACTTACCGCGTCTCCGGGGAGGAGTCTCCGATGAAGACGGCAAGAGCAGGAAGCAGCTTATCTGTGATGTCCTTGACCCCAGAGAGGAGTTTGCCGGGGCCCAGTTTCTCGCACAAAGTTAGGATGTGAAATGCGGCCACCTTCCGCACAATTGAATTTTTATGTCTAAAAATAGATAGGAGATAGTCGAGTGACGAAGTATTGACATACGGACTGCTAGGCGGAGACATAAAGGGAGGGGAGCATTTCTCTAAGTTACATAGATTTTACACTTTAAAGGTTGGATGAAGAGGCAAATTTTTTTTGGCTGATCAGAATCAGCATGTCTCCAAACATATCTGAGTCAAATTACAGTGCAATAGTCACAGCAAAAGTACCTTTAAACCCGTGCTAAAGATGGCAAAATTGGCACCATCTAAAAAACGTTTTTAAAAAGGCGGAGCCTAATCGGTCATTTATATGAAGTATAATATCGCAAGTTTGATGACTAGTCAATGGCCAGGCACTCAAAGTTGATCATTTACTTCCTGGCTTTACAGAGTGTCTCAATATTTGGGACACCTCATAACCACGGACACATTCCTAAGGTTACGCACAAGCGCTGAGAATGGGTCTAGAGTGGCATTACTACCTCCAGGTCTGTCAAAACAAGCGTAAAGAGAGCCATGTTCGGCCGATATTGCCCGGGAATCCCAGGGAATGCACGTGACCTGCTACAACGATCATGCTAAAGGGTAGAGTTGACGCCATGGCTTCAACTGGTAGAAAACCATACATATTACAGCGTCAGACAGCCACTTTGAATAGGACTAGGTTGCAAACATACTGCTGGCCTGTTTACGCAATAAGAGCAGTTG
>Ga0224511_10001809_pt1 | contig 13543 bp, 10 predicted proteins | sample SF_May12_sed_USG_2_FD_169988 | JGI IMG/M metagenome (GOLD analysis project Ga0224511, IMG submission 169988) | Sediment microbial communities from San Francisco Bay, California, United States - SF_May12_sed_USGS_8_1 | ecosystem: Environmental > Aquatic > Marine > Sediment | place: USA...
AATTTTTCTTTTCATAAAAGTTTAGATAACTTTGAATTTCATATCACGTGTACCAATCCGGAGACCAAGAGGGGGTGGGATAGCTCAATCGGTAAGAAGTTTGAATAATGCATTCTAAGAATTTGATTTGATCTGATGGATAGCTTAAATAAGACTAGAAGTCTTTTTTACATCAAGGTCCATGAATTACGGGTTTGAGCCTCACGGCGGGGTGTTCTCTGGTATGGGTAGCAAGCCTCCGTATTGCTATCATGGCTTCGGAACACCATGGTAAAAAAATGGAGGTCTCACCAAACCGGGCATCTTGAAAACGCAGCGCGCTAACCGGACATTCATATTGGAGCTTTCTGATGGCTCGAACCGCTTGCATGTATTGGGGAGATCACTCGGGACACATTGTGAGGTAAAGAAAAACGCGTTGACACACAGAGAACAAAAATGAAGAAAAAAGTTTGAAATATCATGCCAGATGGCAAATCAGAAGAGTGTAAGCTTCACTTACGTTATCAGTAGCTGGTGTGTGTCGGTCACTCTGGTCACGGCATTCATATTCATATAATGGGAATGGAGAAAAGACGCATTGAGCTATCAAAAGGAGAAAACATATTTTATTATCATGACAACCACTAATAAATAGAAAATGAAAAAAACAAGCCGGCAGATCTAAGATCCAGATGAGCCACAGATATAGTGTAAAACCCTTGGACGTGGGTGGATTAGAGAAGCTGGCGCCAGAACAGTGTGGTCAAGAAAAAGGGAGGCAGTGGAACACAGATAGTGGCAGTGATGACGATGTTCTACGGGAATATATAAAAATTCACTGAGGAAAGTATATGAGGGTCACACTGAGATTAATCACCTACCCGATTGTGATTAGCTGGGTCTCTTCTTAAAATATATTTTCCATTATCTACAAAAGGAGAAAAACAGACTCAAACAATAGAATAAGATTTTCATGGTTAAAAATTTCAAAATAAGAAGATTGACTTAGTTTATTTTGTTCAGGCTGAAAAGATACAGAATTAGAGTAGAAGGATAGTCCGGTGACTAGGACGCTTGGTTCAAGATCGCTCAGTTCACGGGTCTTGTCTACGCTATATATCGTCCCCCTTGTGAGGCCACTCCGTTTCACCTCTAGAACAATGAAATACTAGGACATACCTACTGTAGCATTGTAATGCATTATCATTGGTCAGTGCTCGCATCTGGACAAAAAGGACATGAAATGCCCGCCTTCCACCACTGGCATATCGGTGATGCCATTCTCGACAGTAACACTAGGGTCACCGCAAGTGTGAACAACACATCGACTCTGAAATATGACTAACCACCCACTTCTGTGTCAGTGCTATCATGTAAACTCGCCATCACCTAGTTTGATGCTGCCTCGTTTCATTAATATAGTAAAGTTATCCATGGTGAGGTCAGGCTGGGCGGCTATCCATCTCTCGGCCAACTCCTCCCATGAATGCTCGCGATTCACACCATGATATTCCTGATCATATCTTATAAACTTGTCCATCTGTGTGGCCAGCTGCTCATACGCATTCTGCAATATCAATAGAACCGTTCTAAAGTTGTGTACCCACTACTGAACTGGAATTATTACATTTCTACGCAAACGAATACTAACTCAGTGAGCCGGTCAATGCCTCGGTGAAATCAATGCTATTTTTAAATCACTCTATATTGCGAGTCAATGGCAGCACAGATTGAAGCATTGACACAACGTATGAACGAACTACCAACCTCGGCTGAATACAGCATGCCGTCAATCATAATGGCTATCTCTACTTCCTGTGGCCATGTATAGATATACTGTTCCGCACGTATGGCTCCCATACTGTGTGCTGAAAGCAAAAGTTCTGAGATTGAATTGACAAGAAGGTGGCTGCAGTCTGTTTTAAACTGACCATCCAGCACAAACCAGTAGAAACAGGCCAGAACAGTTGGGGCTTCGGAACTGGAAGGGTTAGCCTCTTTTATAAGACATCAACAGAAGACTAGGAAGACCAAAGGTCAGATGGTCTGGAATATTGATGTGAATATATGGATTGCATGGTAATCGCCAATCTCAAGGTCAAGCAAGCTGGTTCTCTTGTGATGTCACAAATAGAAGCAAAATGCCCTGAAATTGCTATAAATATAACACGAGTTGTCGTCTCTTTGTACTAAAGAGCAAACAACTACGAGTTAATGGTCATTCATTTGATGGAGTTGTCTACCCTGCTCATAAAATTTACCGCAAGTCTGGTGGAACTGTTCTGTTTTGATGATGTAAGAAGTTCATGAGATTGTCCGCAGGATAGCCTTGTACTATCCACTATTTGCTGACCCATATTCATATCAATGGTCTGGAGACGACCAGTTTTGTAGTACCCAGTGGATCAGGCAGGCTGGTGTAGTTTGAATTATGGCGAAGATAGAGATGATAATGGGGTGTATTATGACTCATGGAGTGGACGCAAATAATGGAATAGCTTACATATTATGTTGTATTTTGTCCAGCCAAGATGTTTGATGATGCTTCGCGATGCAAACAGCTCAGTGATGGGTGAATACGGAATTCCTTTCGGTAAAGGACTGGAGAGGCCTCCGTGACCGGGTAAATCTATACACGCTATACACCGACCTTCAAAATAATACACGGACCTTCAAAATAATACACCGGCCCTCGTAAAATAATATGTCACAAATCGAGTAATCAAGTGATCCGTTTGTGTGCTCTGTTATCTTTGGTTCAATGTTTGTCTGCTATGAGTAATATCTCTAGGCTAGGCAATCCACTACATAGGTTTGCTGACCAAGAGGTTTAAATTAGACTGTTGCTTAACTCAAAAGAGACAGGATAACAAGAGTCACAGAGCTGGTGATAAGAGCTCCAAGAGCGCTTTACAAGAGAGCGTTAAGGTTAGTTTCCGTCGAGGTCGCAAGGCTCCCAATGGTTCGCAGCAAGTTGGGGTTGCGATCTCCTGCGAATTGTTGCCACTACGATGCTGGGGTTTCCATTCAGATCGCAATTGTCTCCACTGCGAACCTCCCTTGTTGTGGAGGTAGGGAAAGTGGGCGCTACTAGTACCTACTAGCATTTCTAGAGGATTCCGTAATTGTGCATATCACACTTTGCTACCTCTCACATAAAAGAGTAAGACCAAAACTGTACCTCCAAAACAAAGGAGCATTGCGAACCTGGGTTTTTTGTTTCCATACCTCGCAACAATCCCAAGAATTTCGTGGGTGTTCGCAAAAGTTCAACATGTGCGACTTGACTGGGAATTTCGCAGACCCTCCCCGAACTTCGCAGAGTGAGTCCCAACCATGTTTCCATATCAATATGCGTCGCAGACACAAGCCTGTTGCGAAGCTTGTGACCTGCTATGAAAACTAATCTTTATATAGTAAAACGCTCTATTTATATGTATGCGTGAATGATTGCTAAGAGTGGGGGCGGAGTTAGAAGATCAAATGTCCACACGGCGAATACACCGATCTTCAAATTAATACACCGACCCTCAAAATAATACACCGACCTTCAAAATAATACACCGACCCTCAAAATAATACACCGACCCTCAAAATAACACACCGACCCTCAAATTAATACACCGACCCTCAAAATAATACACCGACCTTCAAAATAATACACCGACCCTCAAAATAATACACCGACCCTCAAAATAACACACCGACCCTCAAAATAATACACCGACCCTCAAAATAACACACCGACCTTCAAAATAATACACCGACCCTCAAAATAACACACCGGCCCTCAAAATAATACACCGACCCTCAAAATAATGCACCGACCCTCAAAATAATGCACTCAAGTAAAATAGTGGGAGAGTGGTACAGGTCGATGGTAGGGCACTGGGCTCGAAACAGTGAGAACCGGGGTTCGAATCAAAGTCACAACGGACTCCCTGAGCTGCACTGTGCCTTCAATCGAAAAATGGTGACAGGAATTAAGTAAGGGGATTTTGGATAGGTTGACTTCTCTAGGTTTTGCGAGTTCTTCCTGAGTATATTCAGCTGAGTGTGTATGAAAGGTTGCGGTTTTTTTAATACATTTTTCTTGCCTTGGTCACACGGAAAAACACTCTTACATCATGTACCTGGATGAGTGAATTGCTCCATTAGAGGATCAAATGAGCCGGCATTATCAAGCCATCCATGAAGCGCAATAAACTTCTGTGCCGAAGGAGTGTTTTCTCCCCACAGTTTAGCAGAGATGTGACCAAACCCAACCTTAACTGTTATCTCCCTCACTTTCATCATCCTGACACTACAAAATTATAAAAGAGGGATTCAACACAGCCAACTACAGAACAGAGTTCAATGCGCAACATACTCCTCTCCTGTCATAAGCTATTTGACCCGAAAACCAGATCAGGTGTAACCTGATAGTCAAGCTGACTCGCACAGAGTCAGTCACTGGACTCACTCACCCACGCCAGTCAGTGTTACACTCAAAGTGACAGACTCACTCTCAGACAGAGTGCCACTGTCAGTCACTACTCAGGACTCAGGTGGGTCACTCTTTCAGTTTCATTGTCAACTGTCAAAATCAAATGGATGCTGTTGACCGAACTGCGTGCCGGACTATTTTCTCAATAGGCTGTATTAGCATGAGAGATCCGTACCTTCGAAATTGAGTCGGTCTAGATAGTCTTTATTTGCTCCAGTGGTTGGGTAACTAATAGGGGTACTCTGCACTTTGCGCTTGCAATCGGCTCACTCCCATGAGTATGAGCAAACCCCGGAAAATACGACAGAAGCGGTAAAAATGGATACGGGATGGGGGATTAGAGAGAAGATAACCATTACTTTATGTTTCGAATATTAGTACTCAGGTGATTTAGCTCTTCAGCAGGTGGCAGGTAGTGGGGTGAGCGAAGCAGTAATTCCAAGAATCACCTCACCTGGCCTTTTAACATCTATGTGTTGTCTTTTTGTGGGGTATGGTTAGGGCAACAGCAACTGTGTCAACACTGTACCACCAAGACAGCGGCGACCAAATGCCTTAGCAGCCCACATTGTTTGTCATACGAAACCAGTCTGCAACCCAAAATTGATTGCAAACAACTTCAGAATCATGCGCATCACAGTTTGAGATTCAAAACCATCTCGATAATGGAAAAGCTTATAGCTCTTAGCGCAGAATACTTTGTTGCCATGAATGTCAGATCTAACAGGTCTCGTGTGACGCCTTCACTATTAGGGTCAAGTTGCCTGGTTAGACACTTGTTTTTGTCATTAGTCACGTCTTAGCACCGGGCATCACGAGCGGGTCAGTATCAATGCTCCACCCCATAGCGAGGCTTTTTTGTTTGAGCTATGTTAAGGATGTGAGGAGTTCATACTTACAGTGGGAGCTGGCCGTGACTGGAATTTGAACCCAGGTTCTCATGGTAGCGAACTCAGCATCCACTTCGGAGCCATCCTAAGGTGGACTCTGAACAGCCGCCAACCCAAAATGACCTCCCCCCCCCCAGTATTAAGGTATGAAATATGAAGCCCTTTTCCCTTTTCCAGCCATTCCCACTGCCCTGGACGGCAAAAGAGTAATTTTTTATAATAGTGTCAATATTGATACATTTTACTGCCAAACAAACACATCTCGCTAGATGAAGTTCATTAATTCATAAGGACATAGCCAGTTGGTAAACATAGCTTTTGTATGTATGTTTTCCTGATGACCTGCGCTGTCTCTCTTTTTTGTGTTTTGGCCCAGATTATCAGTTACTAGTCTCGATTACATTAACTTGTCTAGTCTAAATAAATGCTTAAATCAATCACCGAATCAATAAATTGATCAATCGATCGATCAAAAGACGCATACATGTGTATACATATAGGAGTATAAAAGAGAACTTGCATGTACCTTTATAGGATTAACAAAAGGTACATGTATTTTGAAAATTAAACTGTACAGATTGAATGCAACAAATGACGAGTACGCAATACTAAGCTCGCCGTCAACTGTTCTCATGTTCAGTAGCATGGGGCCAGCAATTGCTCAGTGTAAACTCGATCATCCTAAGAGTTTGACTATAAATTTTTGCGTTTTGTAAAAATCAGATTCCATATATCATCCATAAGCTCATCCCTTTGATCCTCGGGAAGTCGACGAATCCTGTGAGATATCAGCTCACTGAAAGCATCTATATCATCTCTTTTATTTTTAGCTGGTACCGAAGCCTGATTTGCTAAAACAGGGGCAACATCGGCGGGATCCAAAGGACGCGGGATTATCACTTGTGATTCGGAGCATTTTGTGGATGCAAACTTTTGTTTCCGAGTAGTAGGGCGGAGTAGTGGCTTTGGTGGTGGCTCTACTAGAGTCACTACTGGAGCCTCTATGGGTGGTTCTACTGGTGAGTCAACTGGGGTCTCAACTGCCAGCGTAGTGTTATTCTCTGGGACCGTCAGCAAAGATTCTGCTGCCGTTAGTGTTGCCTCTGCTTCTGCTATGTTTTCCACAGTCATTTCCCCATTGATGATGCATATGGGTTCAGTTCGTGTGCGCTGAAAAATCAAAATAATAAATCATCGATTATTCGAGATAGTCAGGTTGGGATTTGTGAGGATAATGCTTTTAAAACGTTTTAACCACTCGTAGCTGATGTTTGGTTCTCACAGCGGCGAGTCCAGAGCTCCACCACCGAGCTAGCGAGCTATACCCTTATCTCTTAGTGCTCCAGCCACTGAGTTATGCCCATTTCCCACGAACGCATGGACACTGTAACGACAGCTAAGTTTCTGGGAGTGACTATCGACTGCTACCTCACTTTCCAAAGCCATGTCACTGAACGCATCACAAAGGCACGCAAACTCGCCTACGTTCTGGTGAGGCTGAAGCGCGTTGGGATTCCAACCGAGGACCTCATAGAGATCTACAGGGCAAGAATCCTCTCGCTACTCACTTATGCTGCGCCAACCGGGTTTACCCACATCTCGCAGACACTGATAACCAACCTGGAGCGAGTCCAAAACCTCAAGATCATCGTACCAGGCGAGGAAGGCTATGAGGACCGTCTACATGTGGCGAAAGTAACAACTGTCGAAGCGCACATATGCAAAAGTTTTGTCAAAACTACCCCCAGAAAATCTTCAAAAACCCAAAACACTAACTACACAATCTGATACCATACAAACCGCAAACCTCAAGGCAAACGAGGAAAGCATACAGTGTTCGCCACCGCACAAGCCTACGTTGTCATTCTTCACAGCCATGTTTCTATAGCCTAAATACATTTAATAATTACGATATTTAATTTTTTTTAGCTAAAGAGGCACTTTCTTTTTATGTGATTTTACATGCTCTTACATACTGCAGCAGTGGCTTTAAGCAGATCAATAAAGCCTGATATTTTATTTCCTAAAGCAGTTTAACCACTGAGCTATGCCAATGTCTCATATAACGCTCTAATCACTGAGCTATCACACTATCCCATAGTATTGTAACCTCTGAATTATTCTCAAGAAAATCGATAGTCTGGTAGTGTCACCTCTCAGACCTTCATGCGTGTTGTATATCATATACGCGCCTACTTACTGGGGTAAATTTACCACGGCCCTTATAAAGCAGGGGTTGCATAAACGAATCCAGATCTTTGAACCATCTCCATTTGTTGCCTGGTGTAAACACTCCATCATCAACGGCTCCAGAGCGAGCGGCTTTCTCCTTTTTTCGCTTTTCTTTCCGATATGTGTCCTTCAGGCTTTTCACTGTCACGGCTACATCTTCATCTAAACATAGTCAAATCATAAACACTCTTATATTCTACACGCGTGTGATGTCACACTACTATCGCGTTGCTATGCTACGGGATGAAGCGATCGCTTATGAGATAGCGTACTTAGCGGGCCTTTGACTCAGAGTCCCTGGTTTAATTCCCAGTTTGGGCAACAACTTGGTTTTTCACAACGCCCTCGGTTCTCGGCTTTAAATAAAGGCGGCCCTCCCCAGAGAGTTACATTCTCTATGGAACACGTGGGCGCGAGTCAAGTCTCTTAACCGCGCCCCTTCGTAAGCGCTGTATCAGACCAAAGACTCAGTAGGTCGATTTCTGCAAGCCCTGACATTGGGTCAAGATACGAAAGAAGATACTACGCTGGTTTTGTTGGTTTTGCTTGGCCATCCTACTCTAGAAACTTGTTCTGGAGCGGTTAGAGCGGAGAGTTATACGAGGGACTCATAGTCACAGTGGAATTGAAAATAATAACGACTTACACCATTGATGTGATTTGTCATCCGTCAACACAACAAAGGTACATACATGCACATATGAATCGGCAATCAGTCTACAGTACAAGACTGACTCGGTTACCTCATAATTTGTTATGGTGCTCTCTATACAAGGACTTTATGTTACACTACCAACGCAACATTTTCATTACATTGTTGCGGTCAGCCTATTTCCAAAAAACCACAATCAACTTATTCACAACCTAATTATCTACATTCAAGGTTTCCTAAGAGGGACAGCAGGTTTAGGTAGCTAAGCTCGGAATATGAATTTTGGTTTTGTGGAACGAACACGACATGAACTTGGTAATGGGCACCTGTTTATAGCCTCCAATATACGAGACCTTTTTCTCTCTACCCTTAGATAATGATGATAAGCCTATTCGCCTGGTGCTAGACGTTCGATATTCCCACTAATGAGGCGTGAGTATAACAAAAGCAGGCGAACAGCAAACAGTCAAAACGTCTCGCATTGTAATAATCAGCCGACCAAATAGTACCCACTCACTGGTGAAGGTTTTAGTACCGGTGGTGTTCATCTTCGAGCTAACTAATGCGGTACTAACCGGATGTCAGTTCTGATTGGCTGAAAAGTAGTTGGCTGTCTCCGCTCGCTTGGCCAGGTGCCTGCTAAACTTATATTTCCCAGATGCACAAAAAATCCAAACAGCTCCCCAGCGTGACCAACTTTTTACTGGTCGTCTGACCAGAAAATCATTAAAAAATAATAAATAAAGTCCTAGTAACGAGACGCCTAGCACCGGGCGAATAGGCTTAATAATAATTGTAATTCGCTGTCGGTCTCAGAGTGACAAAGACCGCAACTGATTGATAAATTGTTGTCTGCGCAGGGCTGGCATAGTCGACACTTAACGAGAAGAGAGAGTTGAATCTTTGCCAAGCCTGAAGTAATCTTAATCCTAATCCGCTGGCCGAGACCTCCATTACTTTCACCGTTGTGATCCGGAGTCGCGCTAGTAATTTGGAATGAGGCTTGCCCATACCAAGAAAACAACCCCATCGCCAGTGAGACTTGAACCTGCAATCCATATAATACACGAGACAAAGGTTTTGCCCGAACTGGAGATCGAACCAGAGATCCCTAATCTAAGGCCCAGTACGCTATTCACAAGGCCATCGTTTCACTATTGTTTTGCTCTGTGATAACAATGCACTTACCTGCCTCTCCTAGTTGCTTTGCTGCGGCTTCTAATGCCCTATTTTTGTTTGTTGTGTAGTGAGGTAAATGATGATTCCATAGATATGGATTCCTCTGCATCAGGTTAATCAGTTCTCGGATGCGCTTTTGTTTTTCAGCTCCACGGCCCATTACTCTGTTGGAAACAGTATGGTCGCTCATTCCAACAATAAAACTAGAACCGAGTGTCATCTACACCAGTTGATCAACGAGTAGCAGTAAAGTGGTGATTTATTTCCCAGAGATTTTACACGCCAGGCCCATAAAATATTTCAGACAGGACATGTATTGATACCAAGATAAAAGCCCTAACTGCTTTCACCAGTATTAGTTGACTGTGCTGGGAAATAGCGAGTCAGGCAGTGAAACCAACTTTCACTTTGCAGCATGTTCAACTCTCACTTCTTCTTGCCAGGCCTCGGACTCTTGAGGGACACTCACATTTACAAAATTTAGGTCTTCATTTCATTTTTATGATTTTCCCAATCACTCACCGGTAGTGAGAAACTATGTACCCGTACTCTCTAAAACAGGTACGTCGTACCCTCAAAACTATGTACCATGTACCCCAGGCTCAAAACCATGTACAATACTGTATGGACCCAGTACCTTAGAGTTAGATACAATGTACCTTCATCAGAAAATTGACCCCAAAAAAGAGTTGAATAGCCCCAACAATGTTTTGGCTGACCTCATGGAGTTTACTTGGACACGCTCCCGAGGGGTTCAGTCACCTGTCACTGAGTCACACTCACAGTGACACTGACAGTAGTCACCAAGTCAGCCAGTCTCTTGCAAAGTTGCTGACTCAATCAATCAGTCAGTCAGTGAGTCACTACTCACTAGTCAGTGGGAGTCGGACAGGATGAGAATAAATCAATCATTCGGTCTGCCCAAGAAATCATACAAAATATTAGCATTACTTTGTACTATAGTATATAACTATAACTAGACTAGTAGTAGTATACCTATAAGTCGTGTATATATATTTACTACTGATAGTGATAGTGAACTAGTGAAGCGATAATAATCTTACCTACATACTTTAACATTAACTTTAAGCTACAAGTACAACCTACCTAGTTTTGAAAATATACTCACTAATTCAGTGTAGATGAAATTTCTACTCGACCAGGAGGTTGTAGCCTGTCGTGTAGGGTTGAATTCTTCGGAATGGACTCTGAGTAAAAGTTCGTCTGAAAGCTAAAGCGCTAGACGAACTAGGTTTTCTGTCATCCATGCTAAAGAGCCCTTTTCTTTCGAAGCAGAGACGTGTCTCTGCAACAGTGTCAGTAACACCGAATTTGTCGGAGAAAACGACTTAAATTGAAGGGCGATAGTAAATGAAAAGGAGACAACCTATAGCTGGCTGTCTGGTGCAAACTATACATGTAGCTAGGCTACCTGGCTCTTCGGACGGGCGGGGTAGTGGGTGAGCGAAGCAGTATCGGTTCTATTGCTTCGTCAGGTAGTCAGGTCACCTGGGTAGGTACAAACGGACCAGGTGATCTAAGTTTACGATATGTGGCGGGTAGTGGGGCGAGAGAAATATTTCTTATTTGTCAAACTTAAACTTATTACAATAAAGATACATACACACAAACAAACATGCTCACTGTGCAATCTTAGTGCAACATATTTGACAGATATCCGGCTCAATCAAGATCAACTGAATAATGGAGCCAGGTGATTTTCATATCATGTATAATCGCTGTGGATTTTTATTTGACGTTTGCCATTGATTCAAGGCTATTCCTGGTGAGATATAGTGAGGCTGATGATTGCACAGCTCTCCCTCACTGTTAACCAATTCACCCACAAGTCAGGCATCCTCGTGAAGCGCCTGGTTCTATTCGAGCCCGAAAGACGAATCACCAAGTTACAGTCCAGAACGCAGTTTCTGGAACTGGCATTTGAGCAAGTGTTTGTACGCTTCTCTGAAGTTCTGATTAAGTCCGGCGTAGAGAAAGATGTTTATGCTGGAGTTTAACCAGGCAAACGAAATGAAGAAAACATAGGCAGCTGTTGGAAGTCGCCCGTAGTAGTCTAAGGTATACCTGCAACCAGAAGACAATGGTATATGATGCGTGATCACGTGAGCTCGGGCATAAAGTGACCATGAAACTATGAATGGTTATAGAAGAGCTGATAACTCACAAAAAGGCACAATGCAGGGTGGAGGAGCCGAGTGACCTGGCTTTCCGGCATATGGCAAATGGTGGGTCTCTCAACATCCCTTTGAACCAGGTCACCCGGCCAATTAAGTAAAGAGTAGTTTAGCGGTTTAGCTGCACACATAGACGTACATAATACTAGTCACCGACCACTTCTTGGCAACATTCGCCAGAGAAGTGAATCAATAATCCTACCAGCGAAGTAAAAGCAAAAGTTTTTTGCACTGAAACCGAGGGCTTACCCAACATTTAGCGGAGCCCAACAGATGAGGAAGATAATAAAGACCAACATCATGCCAAGGATGGTCTTGAATGTTTTCTTATCGGCAGCAGCCTGCTTCTTCTGCAAATTCAAACAGAAAGAAGCTGTGGTTTAGTGGATAGCACACTAGGCTCAGTGAATAACACACTGGGTTTAGTGGATAGCATGCTGGGCTTAGTGGATAACCTGCTTGGCTTAGTGGATAACACACTGGTCTTAGTGGATAGCACAATGGGCTTAGCATGACAGGTCCCTGGCTCAACGCCCTGTTTTTCTGTCTAACCAATTGACACAAATTATTTCTTTGATGAAGATAAATTTCTTTGCCGCGTTCGTTACCGAATTTGGCATTGTTTAATTCTGGGAGAGCTGGTCGAATTAAATTAGAACCACGATCATAGGGTAGTTCAAAAAGTTAATAAACATCAATTTGAAACCCCAACCTTCTATGACGTCTTCACTGTTATGGTGAAGTTGCCGGGTTAGATATTTAGATCACCAGTTACAGCTCATCACGAAGCTCCACAAAAAAAGTCAAATTCAATGCTCCACCTCATAATGAGACCGGTTTTGTTTTGAGCTTGGATTAATGGACGGGCTCACACTAACAACAGGGGCCCACTGTGATCCGGATATCAACCCAGGTTCTCATGATTGCGAGCTCAGTGCTCTACCACTGAGCTGCGCCATAATCCTAAGTATAAGAAATGACCACTCAATTGGGAATCATCTTCCCTCATTGTACTTAACCTCGGCCTCCGTCGGTTCTTGTTTTTTGATTGGCACCACTTTAGTCTCCATTTCGGGCATCAGTTGTCCAGTAGAGGTCACGTCCGTCTGATGAAATCGTGAAGTCTCGATTTCATCATTGTGGGCCGGACGTACTTTATTAGCAAACTTCTTCTTACTCTCTCTGAACTAAAATGTAATAGCGCGTAAATTGGTGGATTGGTGGTAATTCCTGTTACGAACAAAATAATCAGAAAAGGAAAAGAGAGAGGTGAATCTTATTGACAACCATAGAATGATCTTGATCACTATCCACTGATTGGCGCATAGGTTTACCTTGGTGATCCTTGGCCACTTTAGCAATTTCGAGGAGGGGCTTGCCAAAACCCCATACCAGAAAAACACCCCCTCGACCAGTGATACTCGAACCTGCAATCCATAAATGGCAGCTTCATACTTTTACCAACTCAGCTACCCTGGCCTCCACCCGACAATTCCGAATGAAATACATCACTAAAAATTACGGAAGTGATTCCTTTCAACCTTACACTCCAGACCCTCACCTTCTTAATGATGTTGTAGTATGAGAAAACACAGATTGCAGCTGGCGGCAGGAAGGCGAATGTGACGAGAACAACCACAGCATAGAGATAGGAAAGGTGATCATATGCTGACATCAAACACACCTAAATATAGAGACAGAGCTTTATTAAATGGATAAATGGCCCTCCTAAGCCTGAGGCTTGTTGAAGCGGTAGGAGCTGGGACTGAGCTATCCCATTATCCTTGTCCCAGCTACTCCCATCTACCTTTACGATGATGTTGTATTGTGGAAACCCAACTGCGCAACTTCTGTAACTGACCTGAAACTTTACATTTTCCGTCCAAACTCCCAAGCCGACGAAAGGTGGTAAGATGAGTAAGAAGCA
>Ga0224511_10001810_pt1 | contig 13542 bp, 4 predicted proteins | sample SF_May12_sed_USG_2_FD_169988 | JGI IMG/M metagenome (GOLD analysis project Ga0224511, IMG submission 169988) | Sediment microbial communities from San Francisco Bay, California, United States - SF_May12_sed_USGS_8_1 | ecosystem: Environmental > Aquatic > Marine > Sediment | place: USA...
AAAAACTTTGACAGGTGCATTATGTAATTTTGAGTTTGGTCCTTCTAATCATTGTTACTTTCTTAACTTTCAATCAACCAAACCTTTTCCGAGTCGAGAATTCTGCATGACAGTTATACATCCGAACAAACTAGTATGGATGTCATTAAAGCTCATACAATACGGACAAAGAACTTGAAACCTATTCTAAGAAATCATTGGCATGCTGTTTAAGAACATTGCGTCGAAGCTGACAACTTAAAGTGTAAAACGCAACATAACAAAATGAGATATTCTAGACATTAATTTGGAAATACCAAACACCCTTAATATAATTAAATATTAATGCGCGAGATATGTTTGGGGAAAAATCTCTCACATTTATATGTAGATAGTAAACTTAATGCAAACCTCAAAAGAAGGAAACTAGTAAAAGAAAAACAAAGAGATATCTTGCATCTTTTTATGTGTAATGATTTTAAAATACATTGAATATTTAATAAATAGTGTTAAGCCAGACGAAAAGCATCATATCTCTTACCTTTTTATCAATGTAACCTCATAACCATCACCAATACGTTATCCCTTCACTATAAAAAGTAAAGCGTCTATTTAAATGTTATAAATATTTCAAATAAAGTCCACAAAAAGCAATGGGCACCTCAAGATTTACTGAAACTTGTCAATTCTTTTATATTGATTTCCATTTGCTGTTTCTGGGAACTAAGTCATGGTACAACGGTTCGATGTTCATCAAGCGCTGCGTTTCGCATCGTCTGGTAATAAAACATCAATTGAAACGCATTGTTTATTGATTCCTGATCACTGGGATTACTGCATATAGACATCAGGACAAAATGCAACAGTGAGAAGCAGACGGATCCACTTTCTGCCGAAGTTTTATACACAATCCGCAATGTCTCGTACTGTCGCAGAATTTATTCCTACAGACTTATTTCTGTCTATGAAACATGAATATCAATTTAGTCTGATACCAAGGTTGTTAAATTAACATCACTCTCTGATGCTTACTGCCTAGCAACGCCGCAAATTACAGCGGAAACGTCTTGGTCTAAGGAGATGTGGACCCTCTCCCCGACCAAGGCAAATCTCGTCTAAGGAGACCTACTTTTCAACTCTGTTTTTCAACACAAACTAAAAGCTCAAAGGTAGTTTGGTTCATGTATAAGTGTTTGAACCTTTCGTTAAATGTTTAAAACTAAATTTGTCTGCATTTTCCCTAGAGGTGCCATAAAGATTGACTAAACTGGTTCATCCATTTCTTAGTTTGTATTGTAACGATGACTCCAAAATGACTCCTAAAACACCATGATAAACTGGAAACGACCAAACGTCAAACATAAATTCAGGAAGCAAAACGTTAACGCATGGTTTAGCCTCTGGCATTCAACTGTCAATAAGCGGGTCTGACATGATTATGACGTTAAAGGGTACGGTGGTAATACATTTGAAAAAGATACGCAAATTCATCTTTACAAATAATTTTTTGGCCCTGATTATGAAAAAGATTTCAAGCGGACAATCTGTTGGGCTTTTTTGGCACATCATAACTAAACAGTGTCAAGTTACTTCATCCACTTAACGATTCTAAACATAAAATATTGTACATGACATGTCATCTAAGAACAAATCCAATTTAAAATATTAAGGCTTTGCTTTAACGGCATACGCCTGATTTTTTACACAGTTAAATACATCAGGAACTAAAATTCGAAGTAACAGTCCGCATGTTAGTTTTATAAGTACGTCATTATAAATGAGCAAGACTTGTTTTGATATTGATCTTGCTAATGTGAGGCATCTTGAACACACAGATCGTAATAAGGATGTGCTTGAACGACAGACAACAACAGGATTGTCCCTATTTCAATTGTTGCTAATAATAACATAAGAAATAAAGGAACATAGGAGGCATAACACCGATAGTTATATAAAATATAGACAAACATGAAATATTAAAGGATTTGGTTTATTTCATGAGAACATTAGTTAGAAAACAATGTTTAAGGTTGTTTGTGTTACTTGTTTACATTGTTTTCAATACCTTTATCATTGTACCATTTTATGTACAAGTTCATAAGCATATAGTTTTAGGAAAATCACATATGTATTTTGCATGAGCACAATAGCACAACCACCAAGAATATCAATAGTAATCAATCTTAATGTTTCGCCAAAATATTTGATGTTTTAATAATAAATGGAGTCCATTGGAATATTGATACATGCATACTGAAATTCCCAAGACATGCATCTACTTGTAGTGCAATGAAAACATTGAACAGAAACCCAAACACCCAACGTCAGCCTTTAGCTGAGAATATTTAAAGCGATATGTGAAACCTACCTAAACTTCATCGCTGAATAAGTGTTACATGTTGATATTTTAAAGGATCGTGTGCAATTCCTTTGTAGTAAGAGTTACGATCAGGACGATATATAAGAGGCTTGTTCCTAATTCCCTGCGTGCTGTAATAACCTAGATTAAATGTGGAGACAAAGGACTGCAACAATATCATTGTGTTACTCCATCATCAGCACTGGCACATGTTTTCTGAAAACATGCAGTTATCGATTTTGATTCATTCATGCTTTCTTTGTTCATAACGTATGTGTCCTTAAAGCTACACGGCCTTATAACTTTTAATGTCTTTGGATGAATTCCATTACATTCCGCGTTCAAATACATTTCAAAATATCAGAATATAAAATAACTGATTGCCAGTTTTCTTAAATATTGGCGTAAACTAGTGAGTAAATGAGCGTGTAATTATCGTGGAAGGTGCGTCGTTAGGAGTTTGACACCAGACTTCGGTCACAATTTTCTTCTTTATTTTTCATTCACTAATGAAGCCATGTTACAAAATGTAACAGTAGTGATTTTCAGCTCAAATTAGTTAACAAGCAACTAAAGAAAACCATTTATTTCTTGAACAGGGCTTTTTGTGAATCCGCGTTTCCCCAGCTGACGTAATTCATTTCTAAAACATGAAACTAGTATAAATGGGACGAGGAAAAAGCTATGTGATAATGAAACACGTCATTAGCCAAGTCATGTCTCTAAACGAATTATTTGAACTAATGCTTTTGTTACGGACAAATGAAATATTCATCCATGTAAATGGATTTAGGCCTTTTTTAGATTTGCGTCAATCGGTAAACTCGTTTTATTTAAGAGGCTTACACGATACCTTTAGACTCAATTCGTGCTACATTTATTCCATGATTTAGCAAGGTATTTGATTACCTTTGATATAAAAATGCCACGAGATATCAATTTCTAAGTTATTTGCAAACGAAGATCTAACGTTAGAATAATAAGTATGTCCCAAGTTGTTGGAATTCTTTTGGTTGATAGACAAAACTATTTTGCAGTTTAACAAAAAAATTAGTTGTTTATGCAACTCTGAAGTTCTATCATCTTATCACTTTAAACTGACACAATATTTAAAACATATGATAAAACACTTTAAAGCACCAACTGTTTTAATAATGCTTTTATGTAATGATGTAAAACTCTCTAAAACTCAATGAGATTAATAATTAATTTATTTAATTACCTTACTAATATTTTCTGATCATCCTTATAAATAAGTATGTTGGGCAGCCAGGCACGTTAAATTCCCGTTTTAAAGCGACACATTTATTGTTAACTGTGTAAGATTAATACAACAACAGAATATCCACTGCCAGTAGATATACTGATACAAACAGTCGCAATTGTGACTTTCACCAAGCATGTTCTTCGGATAAAGCGAACATTTTATTTCTTGGCTAAAATGCTAAACATAAATCAGTGCCTTAATTTAAATGAGAAAAGGGGAAGCCCTCAGGAAGCAAAGCCTGCATAAGACAATAGCAGCCTCGGTTTTATTGAAGCTGTTCATCAGTGGTAATAAAGGATGTCACACCACTGACGCTCCCTAGCGCATGAGCGGAACTCTATTTTTAAATGGTTTGTCTTAGGCAGACAATAAAAGCTTTGTTCCAAGATGTTTGTACGAAGCATTATCACAGACTGCCATCCAGTATCTAGTTACAGAGCTAAGGTTTATTGTGGCAAATCTACGACTTTCGTAATTAAATTACACAAAAACGCACATTATGTGCAATAAACATTTACAGTATCAGGTTTAATGCACAAATTGACGTTAAGTAAGACGGTTGTTGTTTTGTTGTTGTTTTGTTGTTGTTGTTGTTGTCGTCGTCGTTGTTGTTGTTTTTGCATTTAGCTGTAATGGGTTTTTGTGTTCTTCAGAAATAGCAGAAAATAGGATTAATATTTTTAACTTCTGATATACTGATTCTTATAGTCGATTTTTACAAGAGTACAGGTCATAAGATGATTACCGGTACTCTTAAATTACGTCTGGCTGGAAAAAGATATTTAAGTAGTAATTAAATACATAGGCAAAACACAGAACAACTCAGTTCTAAAGTTCTTGTCATTGCTGTAGTTCTAGATTTTCCCTTTAGTTAATATAAAAGCCAATACAAAATAGTCTAGTTTTATAGGAAACTTTCTACAATTTTCGGCAAGTCTTTCTTCAGAAACAAGAAGTGTAGGCTTTGAATAGTGTCAACATCAGGCGTGATTATTCTCTTCAGTAAAGAGAAAACTCTTTTGAGCAAAATAGTATTTGAAATATTTTGTTTTATATTTATGTTCATTATAAATGAAAATGATCATGATGAACTTAAAACTTGCACAATACAGCACTTGTACATATGTTTGTACAAAACAAATAAATTATTTTACAAACAAAACTAATTAACGTCCAACATGAAGGCTGAACACTCAAAATAACAGGACACCGACTATAAACTGTGAGGAAGAATAATTAAACTACATGATCCTATGAAAATGATAACATAGAAAACAAATCAAACATATAAACTCACCAATAACTGTCATGTAAAATTTTATTCACACTTCAACAGTCCCCCGAAGACAATCTAGAGGGTAACTGGACACATTAAGGTTTACCGAGTCTCGTCAATTATTTTATATTGATTTCCATTGGCCAAGGCTGGAATAAATTCAAGATAAAAACAGTTCAGTGTTCATTACACCGGGCAAGTTCTCATTGTTTCTTAATAGAAACATAAATGCAGCATATTGTTTATTGATTTCTGATAACGTAACAATAGGAACAAGATATGAAGCAACAATACAACCCACTTAATGCGTTGCAGATGCTCAAGAGGTATTTTCCAATCTCTATTATGTGTTTTAAGTTGCCATAAAATATACTTCTTTTGTCCCACTTGTGTCAATAAAACACATTATGAAATGCCAGTGACATGGGAGTTCCCGCTAGTTTACAGACACATAAAATATTTGCATCAGTAAGGTTGTTCAACATTTGAAAATGGAAGCATTATTAAGAGCATTTACATTTTGAACTTTCGATGATCAGACATGTTAATTTTCTTTCCCTTTCATCATTTTTTTTATTTTTAACCTTTATGATATATATTTAAATAAAATGGAATTTTACCACTGCCTTTTATTTGATTTTTTTCAGTATTATGTAATCGAATATCGTTTTATCGAATACAGTACATCAAAGGAACTTTAAAACGCAATCAAGTACTTAAAAGATATTTGCCATAAAGAATAGCGATTTACTTAATTATTGTATATACTACAACAACAGGCAAGTACATGGCATATTTATAGATTTGCGATTGGCAAACCTGTCAATCAATCCGCTTCCAACCAGCCAATCAAAAAATGGCAGCCGATAATACCGGTATTTTAAGCTCTAACATAGATTGTGAACCTCCATTGGGTTTTGCTTCCTTCGTAAACATTTAACATACTAAGACAAGTAATCATTGTTTTACGATTCCACAAATTGTTAGTTTCTCATTTTTGTTGGTCAGCCTACAACAAAGGAATTATTTGTTGGTGACAATTCACTTTGTACCACAAATATAAATACATTTCTACGGCAAATTGAAGATTTAAATATTTAGAAATGTATCATAACAGTTCTTACTTGGTAAATCTAATAATATAACAAATGGCAAAAAACCTACTTCCTCCCATTTATTCATTTATTATGCATTCCAGTTAATAGAATTAATTTATATACGCAGTAAATGCTTTTAGTTAATTAGACTTATGAAAATGTACCAGTGCCACATACCTTCTAAATTTGTTAATCACATGCATCTGAAGAGTTTATGGGATTTTCTGACAACGTGTCAATTTGATATGTCACGCCCAGTCTTATTGATTAATACGTCTAGACGAGTATCTCCCTTTTGCCAGAACAAGGTTTCTACGTAAAGACACACATTTGCATTGTAAGTAACCATCATGTTGCAAACGGGATAAAGAGTTTTAAAATCAGAAAAACGCAAAAAATAGTGTGTTTTTTGAATGTCTGTTGCGTCTTGGTGTTCTACATGTTTTTGTGTTGTTCTCTGTGTTGGTTTTTGTACGGACCATTTTGTCATGGTGCCCTTAAACTTGACATATCTACATTGTTTACAACATCCTTTCTTTGAACCTCTCTTCAATTTATATTAATCGTGTGGGACTTGTCTTAATCTACTTTTTAAATGCATTTACCTTCATTTGAAAAATGCAGTGTCTTTGACGGTTTCTATAGAAATTGTATAAAATAAAGACAATGAATGAAACTAAAAGGAATTAGTATAACTTATGATGAATAAGTCAGCAGCCTGGCAATAATACGTTGCGGGCAGTATGGGCAGATACATTTTACATGTATATGCTCTAAACAAATGTTTGCTTGAAGCTAAATTAACTCAATGTTTTCATGGAAAACCTATTCAGAATGTTATACCAGTGTGACATTTTGCCATGGTGCCCTGAAACTTGAATTGTCTACATTGTTTTCTGTAAGCATCTCAGTGAGCATCTCATCATTTTATATTTTCACTTTATAAGTGTCATTCATTCTGAGACTTTATAATTGCAGTTGCATTCCCTACTGACTACGTCACTGTTTCCCAACAGAAACCAACCAATCCTCAATTTTAACAGGAAACAAACACGTATTTTTAGTTCTCATCGAAAATGTCTCAAATACCATGTTCTATCTAATATATAATTATGTAAGTAAAAAATCAAGCATTTAGTCTAAATGTCTTGCAAACAGTAGCAATAATGCATGTAATGCGGAAGTAATTTGCAAACGTAGTTGCGGTTTTGCGATATTGTGATGTATTTTCTTTGTGTTACAAGACATAAAATATCATCATGCATGTACGAGTATACGCATTATATCAGAACCATATACATGTAAATCTATTATTGATGCTGCATATCACCAACGACATAATTTGATTAACTGACACCGTGTCATATTGGTCTGTCACGCCTGCTTTTATTCATTAATCTGAAAAGGCTCTCATCCCCAAGATGATGAAACGGAATTGAAAGCCACAGACAGTTCAGGTCATTCACTGGAATGGAAGTCATATACAGGTATTAGAATATGGTAAACTGCACGTTCAAGATTCTACGTCAACATCTTGATGCTCTGATAATTGGCCATCAACTTTGCAATTTGAAAGGGACTGGTCAAGTGCCTAACCTCAGACAGTGCCTAAAACTCGGACACCTTTAATTGTGCGTTGATTTAATTCAAATCTTTATGAAAACATATTTATTTAATAAGTCAATACCTATTCAGCATACCCTGAAATTTTCAAAGTGATTGCTCAAATGAAAGTGTGTTACTGTAAGCTTTGAATTATTTGGGACATATTTCACATCCCGGTCTCGTCGGGAACATGTAACTTAATGGGGTTTTACAACGTAAAAAATCTGTTTCATTTTTCTGTACCGTAGGCATGCTCAAGTTCATATTAAAACAAAATGCGTTCGTTAAATTATATTAACAATGTGTATACTTAAATTTAAATAAACACAATTTTTTTTAAATAACATCTAAACCAATATAACTGCAAATCGCAAATGGTGTCCATGGCAACAATATTTTACTACATTAAACAGAAATACGACTTCTGTACATAACTATAATGAGCAACTGCATCCATATATATGTATTTTTAAAGATAATAGTTGCCTTTATGTAGTTGATAATGTTATACCTATTTTAAATTGGTTGAGTATGTTTATTTTTTTATATAATAGTGTCCGAGCTTTAGGCACTCTCGGGCCAGTTTTAGACCTGTTTAAGGTGGCGTGTTGTACGGTTAAATTACACTAGTTACAAATTGATTATTCCAGTTTCTAGCATAACTCTAATAGATGAGAGGTTCACATATTTTCAAACCAATTTTTATACAAATCTGTTTATATATTATCGAGAAAATATTAAAAAACCGCCAAAAGCGTCCGAACTTAGGCACTCGACCAGTACACTAAATGAAACATTGTATGACAAATTATTGTTTTCGATCAAAAAAGTAAACAAGAAACCAAGAAAAAAACAAGCATTAAAATCAATATCAGACCTTGAAATCGAACCTGAAACCTCTGGCACCTTAGTCGGATGCATAAACTTCTCGGTTACTGAGCCGACTGATTGTAAAGATCCAAGTTATGGCATTTAATTGATAAACGGTATGCAAGGAAACAAAGAATAAAAAAAAACAGATGTGTGGGTATCACCTCTTCAACAAAGTGATCTATGGCTTGTATAAAATGAATAATTGTATTTAGCAATTTCTTATATTTCCAATCAATAATTGCATAATTATGGAAATAATATAGAGAATGTTAAAATTCTTATACAGACAAAACATCTTTAATGTATCATTAAAATCAGTACCGCATGTAGCGTCGCCACATATTGTCTCTGGGTACACTGATCATTTTGTCTTGTCGAAAAGACACATGTATGATGATAACTAAGCGCCTTAGGCAGACATTGTCAACATCGTCCTAATATATTTGTACAAAGCGTTAGCAGAGATCTTTGTACTCCGTTCAATATCTAGTTAAGAAAATGATTTTTTGTGAGAACAAATCTACTAGTTTTGTTACAAAGACAAAGATGTAATTAGAAGTGCAACACACATTTATAGCATCACATTATTAATAAGGGAAAACGTAAATTAAAATGTAATTATTCTTTTTGAAATTAAGAGTTTTCTTTTTTTGCTTCTGGTTTTGGGAGATTGGAATGAAAGTCGGTGAAAATAAATTAGTTATTACTCTCACTGCTATAATGAATCTTAAACAATCCGATGGCAATAAAATAGCAAACATATACTGTCATTATTTCTAATTTCTTTCTGGCAACACCATTTAAGTATTTAAAAAACAGACTAACAATTACAACATGTATATTGGTAATTATTGTATATTATAAAACGCGTTTATGTTGTCACCTGTGTGTTCTCAATCCAGATTATTACATTAATGACAAAAAATTGGTCTGACCATAAATTGCTTATTTTGTGAACTTGAAATAGTCAATGCATCGTATAAGGACAGTAACTGTCTCTTTATCTCTCTTGTTCAAACAGCTCTGTTTCCCTAGCTAATAATATTAATTTGAAAAATAAAAATGCAAGAGAAACTCTAATGGTGAACATGAGTCGAGTCACAATGTCAATTACTAAAGGATGTCAAATAAAGACGAGATATAAGAATGTGACACGACGGATTTGAAATAATAGTGTACAAATAGCACAATAATAGCATTCCGATTTCAGGAAATATGCAAAATAAGGTATGAAAACGTTTACGTCGTCTGCACGAACTATGCTTTATAATCAGAAACGATATCGCAATATTCTACAAGGCTTCGCATGCTTTCAGAAACGGGGCATTCTACTAGAATTCATGTAAGAATTCCTGCAGAGGAAATGTGTGTAGGCGTTGAATAATGTCATCTTCAGACATACTCATCTTCTACGGTGATGAGAAGGTTCATTTGAGCATATTACAACATAACAGTGTATTCTTTCTCCGTTTAATATTGGCTTTTAGTACAAAGAAGTCAACGAATGCAATTCTTGTTACATTTTACAAATAGAAAGGAAAAGCTTCTATACGTTTCACACAATAAGATATATTGTTCAGCACTATTTACCTTGATCAAGTCAAGGCACATTGTTATCGCTGTACATTTTACATGTCATGATACTTATAAGATAGTCTCATAAGTATAAGATGGTCTTAACGCTGAAGACTTTAGCAAGACAATAATGTACATGGTATCTGAAAGACAGTATATGTGGTTTTCAAAAAATCACAATGATTACTATTACACTGTTAAACTTGCAAAAAAAAAGTCCCACGTAGACTGCTATTTACTATTCAACATTAATTCAAAGAAATTTAACATTCACCAAAGACATCACCTGAGGGACACTGGACACATTGACTGAGTCTCAGCAATTATTTTATATTGCTTTACATTGACCAAGGCCATACGTATACAATGTATTAGGATACAACAAGATGCATTAACACTACGCATCTTCTTATCGTTTGCTTATTATAACTTTAATGCAACATATTGTTTATCGATTTTCTGATTAACGTAACAATAGAGACAACACAATATGATGCGACAAAACAACCCACTTTATGCGTCGCAGACTCTCGGGAAGTATTTTCTTATCTCGCTCTGTGTCACGAACTGGCATTACTTGTACTTCTTTTGCCTCATATGTGTCTATCGGAAATGTTTACTTATTGCTATATGGAATTTGAGTTCAGGGACACATAACAACTGTAATGTTTTTTCACAATCTTATAAAAAATTACAACAGATGACTTTCACAGATCCGCTTAGTACCAGCCTTGAGTATTTAAATCAGGTTGGCGAATCACATATTATTTGCGTTGCTGCTTACATTTATTTTTTATTGATATAATTTTATTTAACGCGCTACATATTTAGAAGAATATTATGTTCATTTAATGTTTAACATGTTTTAGTAAGCAAATAATAATTGCATTAACATAACTTTTTGAGTACTTTATATAGTTTTGCGGGTGATCAATAGTTGATTGGTAGTTGGCATGTCTAGTCTTATAAAGAGTAATGTAATGTCAAAAATGTATTACTAGTAATTATAAAAAAAAATAAACAATAATGTTTTTGTTTATGGATGATCATAAAACTCTCCCATTCGTCTAAATTTCAACAATGTCAACAAAAACACATTTGTGTAATTTTCAAAACTACCTTTATGCCTCAGTGAAATGTTACTAGTATAGCTAATGAACTAAAACATCGACCGCAAACGCGTCGTGTTAATTCTATAGGATGAAGAATCGTTCTACTTTTTAAATATTTAATGAATAGCGTTTGATAACAAAACCAGACACTATTCATTTTCTCTGACATGTATTAAATATTATGTGTTGTAGCTATACAACAGTCTGTATAAATCATTGTCTATTTCTAAACACTTTCTGTAATTTTATTTAATTTATTTACACTTTAATTTAGTTACATTTCAAAGTGTGAATACATGACGACTGTAAACATAAATTTCAATTTGCAAACATATCAAACTTATATAATATCATATTCTTTATAAAATTAAACACAATTTAATAAACTTAAATTCATTTACAAATATAGTAAACAGTCGTTTTTATCGAAAATGCATACATTTATACGTGTCTTCGGGCAATGTGCGTGTACGATATTTTTGTTTTATACTGTATTAAGGAAAAGGTTAAGACGTGCGCAGATATAATATTTTTGTAGTACCTCATTTTACAAATTCGGGCCACACACAGTTCATTAGATATACTGATGTGTTTGAGGTTGTTTGTAGAAAAAGGTAAGTTTACCATTGCATTACAATTTATACGAGTATTTGCGTGTGTTGTTTATAATTTTCCAAACAAGGCAACGAACCTAAATACACTTCTGCTATATTTGCTTTAGTCGGGTTTCAATTTTTGTGTAAACTTTTATAATCCAAGAAATGCAACGCAAATAAACCTACTGTCAAAATTGAATAAAGTACTAGTATGCTGTATTAAAACAACATAGTGCTTTGAATCACTAGAAAGCAATGTTAATGACACAATTACATATCAGTGTATGTAAAATGGAACTCATTAGGCTGTTCTGGAATAGTGTAATTAGAGGCATTGATACACCCTGCAGGCAAGAAGACCGGGGTTCAACTCAGGACATAGCCAAAGACGTTATAAAATAGTATAAGAGAATTCAAGGCTTCCCTCTTAGACCAACCTCGTTCTAAAAAGAAATTGACATTGTCGGAAATCAGCACTAGTAAGGTGATAAATATACGTATGAATAATCTGTTGCGCAAACAAATATTATATTAAAAAGTATCGTTGATATTACTCTAGTCACAGGTTCATTGCGTATATCAAAGTAAAATTAAATATCATAGGCTGTTTTTGTTTCATCATGTCACCATTGCCATTAGCATTAGCAAGAATTATTATGTTTTAATTATGCACCAGTCAATATTTTGACCTACCAGGGGGAGCGGGCAGACACGGGGCTTTAGACAGAAGACCATTCCTGACAGGCGGGAATTTGACAAACTTATGGAACCCAGGTCCCGGGTAATAGACTTTGGCCGGTTTTTACATCCCAGACTCGATGCACCAAGGAGGCTCAAGGGTGGGGATTTAAACAAAAATGGTTGTCTCTAGGGTGGGGATTTAGACTTCAAACAGTTTAAGATGTCAGATTCCCCTGGGTCAGCTACCCGCCCCCTTCCATGAAAAAAAAAATTGACAGGTGCATTATGTAACGTTAGAGTCTATTCAAAGGGATTTCATTTTGAGTTTGGTCCTTCTAATCATTGTTACTTTCTCAAATTTCAATTAACCAAACCTTTTCCGAGTCGAGAATTCTGCATGACAGTTATACAATTGGATGTCATTAAAGCTCATAAAATACTGACTAAGAATTTGAAATCCGTTCTAAGAAATCCTTGGCATGCTGTTTAAGAACTTTACGTCGAAGCTGACAACTTAAAGTGTAAAACGCAACATCACAAAATGAGATATTCTAGACATTAATTTGGAAATACCAAACACCCTTAATATAATTAAATATTAATGCGCGAGATATGTTTGGGGAAAAAACTCTCGCATTTATATGTAGATAGTAAACTTAATGCACACCACAAAAGAAGGTAACGAGTAAAATGAAAACAAAGATATATCTTGCATCTGTTTATGTGTAATGATTTTAAAATACATTGAATATTTAATAAATATTGTTAAGCCAGAGGAAAAGCATAATATCTCTTACCTTTTATCAATGTAACCTCATAACCATCACCAATACGTTATCCCTTCACTATAAAAAGTAAAGAGTCTATTTAAATGTTATAAATATTTCAAATAAAGTCCACAAAAAGCAATGGGCACCACTAGATTTACTGAAACTCGTCAATTCTTTTATATTGATTTCCATTTGCTGTTTCTGGGAACTAAGTCATGATACAACGGTTCGATGTTCATCAAGCGCTGCGTTTCGCATCGTCTGGTAATAAAACATCAATTGAAACGCATTGTTTATTGATTCCTGATCACGGGATTACTGCATATAGACATCGGGACAAAATGCAACAGTG
>Ga0224511_10001811_pt1 | contig 13541 bp, 10 predicted proteins | sample SF_May12_sed_USG_2_FD_169988 | JGI IMG/M metagenome (GOLD analysis project Ga0224511, IMG submission 169988) | Sediment microbial communities from San Francisco Bay, California, United States - SF_May12_sed_USGS_8_1 | ecosystem: Environmental > Aquatic > Marine > Sediment | place: USA...
GCATACAGAACAAAAAGATATCTTAAGTATCAAAATATTCATAACTACTTTTTCACTTTTAAAAGGGCGATGTTCTCAGAGCCTGGCTAATTTATTCTTTACAACATGGCAAGCCATTCCTTTTAAAGGGAAATTTAATTTTAACATTGTATTCCATTAAATTATGTACACTGACCGTCTAGGGTTTAGCTGGAAAACATAAACGAATACAAGTGTTTGAATGGCTCAAGCAAAATAAATTTAACTTGTGTTTATTACTTCATGGAGAAATGAATGGACAGATGACTTTTTCTTAAGTGGCAATAAAAGCAATAGTCTTGGTATTGGCATTCTATGCAACAACTTACCTTGTAATTCTCTCGAACTTAACGATATAATATCTGGTCGATTGCAGTCGTTGAGGTTTACTATTCAAAACCACAGTTACTATCTTTTCAATGTATATGACTATTATCACCATGATACCTCAGTATTAAAAATTATTAACACTTTGATATTAGAAAACAATGATAATGCGTTTATAATTTTAATACAACAGTAAATCCGTTACTTGACAAGAAAATTGAAACTTAAATGCACATAAACAAGGTTCAAAAAGATAAACTGATGAAAAGGAAAGCCCTCGGGAAGCATAGCCTGCACGAGAAAACAGCAGCCTCGGTTTTATTGAAGCTGTTCATCAGTAGTAACGAATGATGCCACACCACCGACGCCCCCAGCGCATGAGCAGAACTCCATTTTCAAATGTAAACAACATACATGTACACTCCATGATCCCTGAGGACCACAAAAATATTACTACAAACTATAAACCGAATTACTAAAGGGCAACGAAAATAAATAATTTTATTCTTTTTTAAACTGAATACGAAGAAAAGGTTAAAGAAGCTATCAGAGAAATTTCAAACATTGACGAAGATGCTAATGCAAACACATTATGGGAGATAATAAAGGTACAATAAGAAATTTGTCTATAAAATACTCATGCAACATTCAAACAAAATAGCTAAATTACAAAAAGATCTAGAACACAGCCACGGTAATTCTGATATTAATATAGTAACAGAACTTGATAATGCCAAAACAACAAATGACATAAATTTTAGAAACAAAACTTAGAGGTATAATAATTAGATCAAAAGCAGAATACATCGACGGGGCAGAAAAAAAAACACAAAATATTTCGCAAATTTAGAAAAAAAAGCAGACTAGAAAATAATCAAGAAACTAGAAACTATAAATGGGGCCTTGACAAATAGTGATGATATATTAGATTATACTAGAAAGTACTTCTCTGAACTCTATAGTTGTGATTAGACAATAATTATTGACGATAATTTCTTTAATTATGGTCATAATAAATTGAATGATAATGAAATCGAAATATTATTAGGGCATATTAGTAAAACAAAATGCGAGGAAACAATTAGAAATATGAATAATAACCAATGTCCCGGATCAGATGGCATATCTGTAGAATTTTATAAATTATTTTAGAAAGACATTAAAGAATTATATAAACTCGATAAGCTACTTGTATACAATTGGCCATTTAACAGAACTACAAACTTTAAGTATAATAACATTGATACCCAAAAAGGATATAGATACTAGTAACAATTTAAACCTTGTTAAACATTGACTACAAAATAGCAGCAAAAGTTATAGCTAATCGACTTTATAAAGTTTAAAATACTCTTATAAATAAGGACCAGTCTGGGTTTTAAAAAGGAAGGATAGGCGAAAATGTTAGAACACTAGTTGAAATATTTGAGCATGAGGAGAATAATGAACAAACAGAACAATCTGGTCTTATATTATTTTCAGACTTTTAAAAAACATTTGATAGTTTGAATCACACATACTTATTTATATGCCTTAACTATTTTAAACTGGGGAATTCCTTCATTAATTGGATAAAACTGTTTATGCCCTCCCACAAAGCTGTTACAAATAATGGATTTTCTCTAGTTATTTCAGGATATTAAGGAGTTAAACAGGGTACCCCTTTTGCCATGTTTATTTATTTTAGCAATTGAGTTGTTGGCAAATGCTATAGCAAAACATAACAATATCAAGGCAATCTCATTAAATAATATAGAAATTAAGCAAACACTTTTGGCAGATGATTCCAGTTTCTTCACTGATTTTTGTCCGAATTCGTTTAAAGCCTTAATAGAAATCCATGACTCTTTTTCAAAAATATTAGGATTAAGTCTCAATAAAGATAACTGCACGGTTTTACGTATTGGCCCAGTACGACATTCCAACATTAAACTTAATAATGATTCAAATTTTAATTGGACATTAAAAGGATGCAAAACCTCTAGGCATAACATTCGCCTATGACATAGCTATGATGACTGAAATAAATCTAAAACCACTCATTAACTCTATGAAACATTGTCTGTGTAACTGGAAAAAAGGAATCTTATAGGTAAAATTGCTGTTCTCAAAATGTTCGCCTTTCCAAAAATATTTTATCCTTTGACTGTATTGCAACCCAGAAAATTCATACATCAAGACTATTCAGTAAATATTTTACGATTTTCTATGGGACTCAAAACCTGACAAAAGTCCACGTAACCTTATAATGCAGGACTCTCCAGACGCCGGGCTCAAAATGATGAATATTAAATCATACATACATGGTCTCAAAGCAGTTTTGGTAAAACGTTTGAAATTTTCTAATGGTGCCATATCAGTTATATGAACGTCAACTTAAACCTTACGGTGGCGACCTAATTTTCAGGTACAACTTATCGGTTAACAATTAACAAACAACTATATCTTCACAATTTCTTATTGAAGTTATACATGCTTGGATATTTTGTAAACATAATGAAAATATAAAAGTTAGTAAACAAGTAGTATAAAACCATTATTATAACTGCAAGAAGAATGGTGAAGCATTCTTTTTTGATAGTTGGTACCAAAAAAGCATACAATTTATTGAACACTTTATCGATTTTAGAAATAAAAAGTTTTATCATTTTAATTGCTTTTCTGCTTTATACGATATTCCCAACTCCGAATTTTTGAAATACAATTCACTTAAAAGATCCATTTCATGCAACATAAAGGCTCAAATGGAAGTAGAAGATATAGGTTACACCGCATCAACCAGTTTTTCATACCTATGTCAAGGACAGAATGATGGTAGAAGATTTCATAGCTACCATGAATAATAAACCTAATAAGTATACAGCCAATTGGCAAGTGTATAAAACACCTTTTAAGAGGAACACTATGCAATTTTAGCAAAAACATCTACTCCTGGATATACACTACTCCTTTTCCACACTTACAGTCTCTCTATCAATACATACTGTATACTTCAATCTTTTCTACAGCTATTATTTCCCTTCTGAAAAACATTTTGACAATCAGTTTAATTATTGTTGTACTTCACCATAAATCTTGTTGTTATGTTTTATGTACCATTTGGATGAAACAATTATATGTGCACTAGTTTAAAAGAAATAAAAACTTTAAACAGTAGGAAGGCGTAGTATTAATCATACATGGGTGTGGAATACATCGTTTAATATATGCAAATTTGGAGGGTCAGTTCAGGGTTAATATCCATAACCTATACTACCGTCCGTATGTCGTGCACGTCATGATCACAAAGCCATTTTGTCCTGATACTGAGTGTGTGATGAATTACATGATTACAGACATAGATTGTTAGAGTTGCCCAGCCGTCACTATTTCACTATTACTACAATCATCCTTTATTAATCCAAAATAAGAATGAATTATTGTATATGGAAACATCGTTTATAAAAGTATCTAATGATTTATTGTAAACAGTCAGGTGACTGAACATGGCTTCCATATTGTTTGTGTTTTGTGACTCAAATCCCCGTGTATGTGATCTAAGTATCATACGGTATTCATGCAGTTGCACGTGGGACGACAAACACCGCTGGAACACTTGAAATAATTGAACCTGCGATAGCTGGAAGGATCGTGAAGTTGCAGTTTACACCAACACACTATGGTGTGGTACATACATTATCTCTTCACTACACCTCAGGAAACGTCAATATTCCCATACAAAAAACGTTTAATGACTCACAAAGAAAGAACTTTCTTGTCTCAGCGTTATTCCAAGAAACGGATAACCACAAAGAAATATGTGTGAAATATAACAGCAGCACGTGTGCACCCAAAATCCGTTTACAACTGCGTGGTAGGTTTGTTTTTAACTACTTTGTTATTGTAAGTTTATCATTAAGCACTTAATTATCGTTCGTACATGTATGACTTAAGCATTTGTTTCCATTAAAATCACAATATAAAGACATTTAGTGTAGTAACATAATTTGTAATGGCCTAGTTCCTATGTCTTATTGCTAGATGCATGCTTTATTCGTTATATATTATTAGCTTATTTTGTGTATTGCAGTACTATCCGATTGCGGCTATCTTCATGATTATTCGGAATCAGATGTCATTCAGGGTATGGAGGTTAAGTTGGGTTACTTTCCAACACAGGCTGTTCTGGATAGCCTAGAACGTTACGTCCGAATATGGTATAAAGACAAGGAACTTCTTGACCTAAACAACCATTACATGGAGATAAGTGCAAAAAAATACAATGACGAGTATGTCCTGAGACTGAGTGAAGTTGGTTCATTTTCATCGGGAAATTATAGCGTACGATGTACTGAAAACAGAACAGAAGGGGACAAATTCACAAACACTGTACAGATCAATGTGATTGGTAAATGTAGTAATTAGAGATTTCGATTCGGGCTAAAGAATTAAAATTCTTCATAGTGCGTATTGTTCGTTTAAGTATATGGTATCAACATATAGCACAATTGATTAACACTTATAATTAAAAACATTAAAGTCTAATGATATTTAGCTGCTATGCGTACCCACACGCGATTCCTTGTGTGATTTATGCAATATATTTCTTTCCTAAGTTTCGCCATCTCGGCCAGTCTTAGGTCCTGTCCGAACCATAGAAGGGTGTACACATTGCCTTGTTGCAATGGAAGGCCAATTACCCGCTGTGCATTGTACTTCGACCGGGACATTCACCAATATTGTGCTTCAAATTGGTGATAGACTAAACTGTACCCTCGAGATAGATGATGATGGGAAACATTCACAATTCTCCAGCCATCCGTTATGCGCAGCTTTAACCAATTATCACGGCGCCCATGTGTCTTGTCTGGTGTACAACAAAGCAGTCCCTGGCGGTCTTCGGAGTGAGCCTAGAACGTTGTATGTTACAGGTACGATCTTTAATGTCTTCGTATTATTCCCATGATAATATTGACATATATACTTTTATATTTATTCATTCAAATAATATCTGTATAATAAATGGACTTATAATACCTTTATCCTACCATCAGAGCTACGTTAGACGTATTAACTACTCATCGAATAAATATGAGAAAAATGATTAAATCTAGAACCATGTTATCTGTATATCAAATATTCGTGAATATATAAATAATTCATTTATTAGTAATATTGTTTTTTTGTTATCAAATGAAAATATCTAACAGAGGAAATAGCATGTCAAACATTGTTTAACATAAAAATTACAGACTAATCAGCATACAATGGGGGACATTTTCAGTTCCGCCCGGTAAACCGGAAATTGAAACATCGGACCCACTCAAGGAAGGCGATCATATCACTTGTATATCGAATGGTGGACGACCTTCGCCTCAGCTTGAAATGGTCATAAATGATGAACTTGTGCCATCAGATATGTTGCCAATAAACGGGAGTTATCACGTCATCAGATCATCACCAGTCAATCGTACCTGGAATGGACAAACTGTTGAATGCCGATTTAGCAATGAGTTTTATAACGGCACGAACAGGAAATTCTTGAACGTCAAATGTAAGTATACATAATATTCAACGTGAGTAAACTGTGTTCGCTTATATAGTCGTTATGTCTTAAATGTATGTAACTGTATTATTAAATTGTTACTAAGAACAGAAATTATGTCTCGCTGCTATATTTACCGTGTGATATAGGAATGGCTTTACTTTCAGATCCCCCTGTAAATATAACAATACATGATGATGTCAACACGGGAAACGATAACATTACCCTTCAATGTAAGTTAGTCGACTCCAACCCGGTTTGTGCCATTGTTTGGGAAATTGATGGCCAAACTATTGATGGTGCGGTAGAGACAAACCGCTCTTTACTGAACGACAACATTTCGACAATAACGTTTAAGTACCAAGTGACCAGTGAACGTAAGACGATAACATGTCGACCACACTGCAAACTGTTCCCGTCTGATCTTCGGGCATCATTTGTTCTACCATGTACGTATATTAGCTATCTGGGGTTTGCAACCATTTATGTAATAAAATCATGAAATCATTAAATAAATTTATGTTATAGCAAATCAGTAATTACGATAAAATATTAATTCTATATACACATTGTACACAGCTTGTGTTATAGATCTACAAGTTTTTGTAATATACTGTGAAATCAATTTTTGATGGGCACGAAATTCCGTGGATTGACGGCGGTGGACATATTTGTGAACATTTGAATTAATTGATTCCAAATTATTTTTAATATTACTAAAGTGAATAAATAGATTTGTAGTTCGTTGGGATCTTGAATATGTGAATTGCCATACCAACGTATGTGTGTGAAACATCCTGCTAACCACTGTTCCTGTTTTCCTGCATCTGTTGAGGATTTGCCTCTAACCAGTTTCCCCAGCTCTGTTGTGCAGACCCACGAGTACCGCCGGCCAGAGACTCAGGAACTGTCGCTTTTGTTGTGGTCAGTGTTCTGCTCATCGACCTCAATCATCAGCATGGTGCTCGCCGTCATAGATATTTCGGGCCTTATCCATGTATATCTGATAGCGAGTGGCCCCACCGTCTTACGGTGTGGAGGTCGATAGCTTCCAGCTTTTCTCCTCTCGTCGTAGCCATAGCCAGCTAGACGCACGCTCTGCAGCTTGGCTCAGCCTTTGGATAGTCCTGCGTCTATCTCTGCCTGTCATCCCGATTGCTGCCATCAGTCGGCACACAGATTGGGAACAGAATCCCCTGGCGCCTACTTCAATGGGAAACAGCCATGTGCGGTAGCCTCTTTCTCTACATTCGTTGAGAAGCTCTGTATACTTGGCTTTCTTCCTCTCGGAGGCCTCTTCACATCGTGTTTCCCAGGGTACTGTTAGCTCGATCATGATGAGCTTCTTCCTTGTTTCTGACCACAGTATAATGCCTGGTCTGAGGTTGGTCTGAACAATCCCTGGGAACACAAGCTTCTTTCCTAGGTCCACCTCCAAGTTCCAACCTGTAGTGCCATCCAGGATTGATGTCTTCTTGGTTTGGTAGCTTCACCCGGCTTCACAAAGTTGATGTGATGTTGCTGAGGGTTACATCTTCGGTCTTTCTTTCTTTCCATTTCCAGCCAGTCCGACTCCTCTCTGTGTACAGTGTCATGACGCCACCTGAATCTTCCTTGTATTAGCGCTGTAGAACAGAAAGATAGAACATGTTTTAGAGTGCCAGGGCGGTCACAGAGTTTGCATGTTGGGTCTGTTGAAAGTTCCCATCGGCAGAGGTAAGCTGGGGATGGAAGGAGGTTATGGACTGACCTGAGGAGGAAGGACAGCCTCAGTGGTTCGTACTTCCAGATGACCTCCCAGGTCAGCTTTCCGTCTATGGTATCCCATGTGGTCCATGCTCCTTGTGCTCCCATCTCTACTGCTCTAGCTTGCCTTCTGTTTTCTGCTGTTTTCCTGACATCTGACTGTATCAAGGCACGTCTCTCTTTCTGGGCTGCCTGGCTCCACAGAAGTGCCTTTGTAGCACCAATCCCTTGTCGTCCGACAGCAGTCATTCCCACAATGTCCTTGTGCTTGAGTGCACTCTCTGCTTGGCTGACAGTCTCTGTAGCTGACCACTTTCTGCCTGTACGGGTTACAATCCCTGCTTCCCGGATTTGCTCATCAGGGGAATCTCTTAGGGTGAGGACCAGTCTTGTCGAAATACTACTCGAAATTAAATGTCAAAGGATTAAAAATGATTCACAGTAACTATTTCTAGCGAGTGTTACGTTCGATTGTGTTACAGATACATTAAATTGCACATAATAGAGCGTAAACAATAGGTACCATGTGCTAGTTTTGAAGAAAAATGTGCACAAATCAGGACATTTCCAATATACCATTCATTATGAGGGGAAATTATTTTCTTGACACAAAAAGGATTTATCTCATATTACATGCATTTTTATCTTCTAAAATATGTAGTCAAAATTGTATTAGTGTCAGCCATTTTGCATCACATTTCTTTGCTAAGACTCTTACCTAAATTATATTTTAAGATACTTTTCAACCCAATTTTCTGTGCTCTATCTCCTTTAACAAAAGTCGAACGCTTACACAAGATCTGCATCTCTTTATTTGCAGATAAGCCAACTGTTACATTTACAAAGACTGGAACTTCTGTTACGTGCAGTGCAGAGAGCAAACCGTTATCAACCATTATCATATTTTATACAAATATAAATTGAAGAGATGTTCAACCAAAGAATGTTGCGAACAATGTAGATATGTCATGTTTCAGGGCACCATGACAAAATGGCCCGTACAAAAACTAGCACAAGGGACGACACAAAAACTCTTACAACATCATGACGCAACAGACATTTAGAAAACATATATGTTTGTGTTTTCGGATTTTTCTGTTTTTATTTTCTTTTTATTGATAATTTCTTAAAGGAATTCTCCAAGAAATGTTGAGTTACCGCCTTGGTACGGTCAATGACTTTCATTGGGGGTTTAAACCCAATAAATACCGACGGCCAAAACGTGACGAATGTTTGCTTTGAAAAGACTACCTGTCAACTAGAAGTTTTACTGACAAATGCCAGAGTAACATGCCAAGCAGTTCTCCAATCAGAGGAGATTTCGGCACATTTCGAATATCAAAGTAGTATGCGTTTGAACTTACTTTCAGAGGAATATGTTTTTTAAACTGAATTTAAGTGTTTTTATTTTCAGCTAACTTAAAACATTGTTTATCTCTCTTTGTTTGAGGCTAAAAGTTACAAGTTTTGAAAAACAGTAAACAATAATTATGTTTAAACATTCGCTGACAATGACTCCCATTACATCGGCCACCCCAGATGTGGCAATAGCACCAGACTCGTAATTTCAGGTTCAGGGGTTCAAGCCACATCTGAAGCAGCAAACTTTCTCCATGATAATTGGTGCTAGACATTTCACCGTGTATTGTTCAGTTGACCCTCACATCTGGGTCATGTGAGCAAGCAGTCAGTCCCTTGCGGAGTGAAAAAGCTAGTACGGGTAGTGGATTGACCGCCGTGATAAAACGTAATCAGTTTTGGTTAAAGTCAACATTGTAAAAATAAAATGTAAGCAAAGCATTAAAAAATATGTATATTAAGTTATATTAAACGAGATTATTGATACCTTCTAACTCGATGAAATGTCAGAATGAAATTGTAATAGCACTTTTGTTTTGGAATACATTTAAACCGTTCCAACGCTTTATTTTACAAACATTGTTCTAAAATAAGAATGACCCATATTTAAAACGTGCGGCGTGATTTTGACTATAGCAAGGCGCGCGGCGAAGGGAATTCCGTTATATTTAAAAACTGGGAAATACTCCAATTTCAGTAAAATTGAAAGAAGTATTCTATTGATAATGATTATTTGTGAAATACTGCTGTTTATTTACATTTGTTTCAATTTGGGAAATTAAAATCCATCAAGGCTCGGATAGGAGCTTTAATTTTTCGAAAGCCTATGCAAAATACTTATAAAATCACCAACCAAATAAGCAAATTGTTTCTATGAAATAACACTTGTGTTTATAATGATGTTTTTCCAGGGCACGATGACAAACAGGAAGCTGTGCCTTATGTTCTCATTATCGTTATCCTGTGTGTTATCCTGTGTGTAGGGTTGGGAGCGGCTGTAGTATACATCTGGAGACGACGGAAACGTACGTTCATTAAAGCTCTTACTATTTGATCTTACACATGATCTACACGTAAGTGAATAATTTTGTTAATAAAATGTTTCTCCAATTCTTTGACATGTCAAAGAAAACATTAATTAAACATAAAAAATATATGAACAAAGTTTATGTTTCGTATTATGGGGTTTTCTGCGAATTTCTTATTTTGTTAACTGCGTTTGTTTGTGTACGTTTGTTTTGGTCATGGCGCCTTTAAACTTGACTCAGTCCGTTTCTGCTGCTTTGTCAGCTTTTTATTTCTTTGAGCATATCATCAATTTATATAGTATCTATTGAATTGTCTTGAACATAAACGGGTAATTATAACCTAAGATAAACACGTTGTTAACACATACAAAAATAAATATAACACATGAGGAGTTTGAAATTTCTTTGATATTTGCCATTCCGAATGGCAGGCCGTGATATAAAAGCGCATGGACAGTTATATTCCTTGTGCCCAGGAAGTTGCCGCAATTCTTATTCTTAGCAACAAAATGGGTTCTAAAGCGGAAAATAATACATGATTGTTAATAAAAGATCGTAATTATGGTGTAGTTTAATAACATTATTTTCAGTTTCAGTTTGGACAAATGAATATTTTAGTTTGTTTTATGTGAATACATAAATAGTTATGTATGCTTTCTTCGAAATTAAATAAGATCAAACAAATCCATTTCTATCGAGCCCGTTTGCGGTGGTATCGATATAACACTTACTGTTTTAGTTCGATGTTTGTGCATGCTTGCGTCCAGGCGTGCGTACTGGCGTCCGGATTTGTCTTGTGCAGGCCGTAACTTTATAATGAGTTGATTAATTAGCACTTGTTACACATTTTTACCTTGATAAATCGTAGTTTTGTGCCAGACATCAACGGGACCAGACAAAATGTCCGGTTTAGAGAGGGTTCCGGTATACAGGGGATTCTCCTATTTGCTTATACATAGGTGGTAAATTGACACTTCAGCAATAGTTTACATTCAACAGCTCTTTTTATTCACTTAAATAATAATTGAATAATAAACACAATGTGTATGGTGTGTGTTGTGTTTGTAATTTAAGGATAAACTTATGCTTTTTGTGTTATGTTTGTTTAACTTTTGCATTAAATTAACACGTGCGAAATGAAATCTTATGCAAAACAACTGAATAATAAAATGTATCAACATTCTTAAAACTTAAAATATGTATTCTTATACATGTACAAGCAAAATGATGAGCAAACGCTAATTAATACTTACAAAAAACACTGTTTTGCGGGTTGAGACATGACTAAAGTAATCAAAGGAAAGCATGCAAGAGAGAAAAACAAAAACAAAAAAACAACGTGTACGTAATAGATGTCGCGATGTATAACGTAGTGTTTGTCTCCTGCCCACTAATTGGAATTTGATTTTGTTCATAATGAAAAAAATATTAGATGCAATTACAATTTTAATTTTTGACGGATTGATGTTGTCCGGTATTGAGAGGTCAAATTACATTGAATTTGGGCCGAAAACGTTGTCCGGTATCCGTAATAGAGAGGATCCGGTATTCAGGGTGTTTTATCACATTTAAAATAAAAGGGAACAATTCGGGACCGACCAAATCGTCCGGTATCATGGGGATTCCGGTATTGAGAGGTTCCAGTTTAGAGGGTTTTTACTGTATATGACATGGTTTCGATTAGTCATAATATACATCCCCTATCCTCCACTTCAGCCCAAGGAATCACCTCTACTGAGATTCAGAAAACAAGCCAAGGTGGTCCGTCTGCCGCTAACGATGAACTAGACGGGCGACGAACGTCACAGAGATCGCCTTTCCAGAATCTGGGTAACACTAAAACATACAAAATGTGTTGTTGTTAAAAAAAATTGATTATGGGTAATCTATACCAATAATGGAGATAACATATGATACGATGATGGTATTTTGAATTATCTTGTATTAACATGAAATATGTTCTAATATAAACAAGCACATAACTTTAATCCTCTTCTTCAGCCCATGGAACCACCTCTGCTGAGATGCCGACAACAAGCCAAGGCGGTTTTTCTGCCGCTAACGATGAACTAGACAGGCGACGAACGTCACAGAGATCGCCTTTCCAGAATCTGGGTAACACTTAAACATACAGAGTGTGTTGTTGTTAAACAAAATAGATTATGCGTAATCTATACCAATAATGGAGAAAACATATGATACGATGATGGTATTTTGAATTATCTTGTTTTAACATAAAATATGTTCTAATAGAAAGATGCACACAACTTGAATCCTCTTCTTCAGCCCATGGAACCATTTCTGCTGAGATGCCGACAACAAACCAATGCGGTTCGCCTGCCGCTTACGAGGAACTAGACAGGCGACGAACGTCACAGAGGTCACCTTACCATGATCTTGGTAACACTTAAACATGCAGTGTGTTGTTGTTAATCATAAATTGCACATGTATACGTAATCCATTCCAATGATGGAGATTACATAATTATGATAAGATTATGGTATTATGAATTATCTTACATTCATTATCCTGTGGTTGTGATCGCTAAATCATGTTCAAGCAATTAATATAATTAATGTTGTATGTTTATTTGATATTTATTACCAAACAACTCTATTCAGTTACATCAGGACACTTATTTTAGTCGTTTGGTAAGATTTGTTAACCAAATATCGTCTGCATTCGTTATGTTTGCTAAATATTTCATTTAATAATTAACAAAACTCATCATTTATGGTTTTTACTTTCGATATTCACACTATTCAGGACAATAAAGGTCGCATGGTTCCCTGCTATGTTAGTACGCACAGTCACTACTCGGAGACCAAATTTTATCATGTGATTAAATTCGACCAATGAAATGCTGCCCTCGTTTTACGTCATGACAAACAAGCAAGTGCGCTTTGACCGGTTTATTTACTTTAGTACATTGTACTGGTAAAAGGCCATGTAGTCGAACAGTTTGTGGTTAGAATACTTTCAAGGTTAACTCGTGTTTAGTCTTCAATATGTTAACATATGTGTAGAAACACAATGCAAACGAAAAACTCATTTTTCACTGCATATATCAAAGCAACCGCTCCTACATTCAAACACAACAAAAACACCACTAGCAGAAACAACAACACTGCAATTCCAACCGCAACTAAATGCACTTGTTCAACACATTGCAGAACTCCGCCAGATGTCAACTCAACAGAACCAAGCAGTCAACGTAGCAGGTCCAGAGTATATTAATGCGCCAGATTCGGATTATCTAAATATTCATGTGTATCAAGAGGTCAATTAGTGTGACAAACTGCAGGCCAAGGTGCAACAAAATGACTTCGGAAATAAGACGAGCACGGACTATTCATATCGACTTTGTGAAATTTTGTATTTGGCAGGCAGATGAGCGCTGCATTTCATTTTAACTGTGTTAAATGCTTGTAGCCAATTCGTTTAACTAGTATTGTCCATTAACGGAATATGTATCAGGTCCTATTGCCCTAAATCACCATGCCGTGGTAATTAATAATGGATAAAACAGTAAATTTAT
>Ga0224511_10001812_pt1 | contig 13539 bp, 9 predicted proteins | sample SF_May12_sed_USG_2_FD_169988 | JGI IMG/M metagenome (GOLD analysis project Ga0224511, IMG submission 169988) | Sediment microbial communities from San Francisco Bay, California, United States - SF_May12_sed_USGS_8_1 | ecosystem: Environmental > Aquatic > Marine > Sediment | place: USA...
TGATTGGTTAGTCTGGTTTTCTTCTCAGATGAGAGTAGGCAAGGAGTCCTTGTCCTATATAGCGACCCAGAATCCGCTGCCCGAGACAGTTGCTGACTTTTGGCATCTCATCTGGGCTCACGATGTTTCTATCATCACCATGGTTACCAAGTTGGAGGAGAATCGCGTGCTGAAATGCCCACGTTACTGGCCTAAAGCTGCCGGACAGCAAAACACATTCAGCATTAATGATGTGAGTGGCATCGGTATGGTTACTGGGCCATCGAATGTTATTATTGAATTTCATTAGTTTGGCATGCTCCATAGATGCAGGACTAAATTTCAATGCATTTTGGTATCTTCCTTCATTTTCTTTGGTTGTCTCTACTTGGACACGTAACCATCCTATTTAATGGACCTCCTAAGCCTTATGCTTACTGGAGCAGTAAGAGCTAAGAATTGTGTGAGGAGCTTATTCTCCCTGCGCTTGGCATGACTTGAATCCAGCTCCTTTTGATTTTGAGATAAACGCTCTAGCCATTTAGCAATCCCCAGGGTACCGAACAACTGTGCGTTTAGTCCCAAATCAGAGGAATATGTACACACTTCCTTTGGATTAGTACTGCCTTCGGCCTTCATTCTGTATGTGACTACTTCCTATCTAGGTATGACTTATTTTCCAGCTGAGAGTGACCCTGCAGAACAGTGCCTCTTCCCCTAATTTCACAACAAGCTGCCTAATTGTGCTGAAAACCTCAACTAAAGAGCGGCGAACACTCTGGCATATACAGTACACAGACTGGCATCCGAAGACCGGGTGCCCTGAAGATGTACACGGATTCTTGGGTTAGTCGAGAAACAGTGATGACTTATGCGCTTAGATAAACATATGCAGTGAAAATATCCTCGGTTAATTACAGTAGGCATTTGCGGACAAGCTAACACTCTTTTTAGTAATCTGAACGTCAACACACTGTCCTGCTTGAACGCACACATTGCCATCTTCTGCACGATCAAACACATTAAGGAGGAGACGACTGGGGCAAATTATGCCATTACAAGAAAAAAATATGTTGACCCGATAACGCGTCGCCAAAACGTGCCCCCATTGTCTTCCATGCCTTTCGGATGCCGTGATTACGGCGTTGCTAACTGGATGAGTTTTGTTTGCAGCTTTGCTAGATGAGTTGAACTCTGTTCGGCTGCACATTCAAATGGAAAATCGTAAGGAGAGGAGGGAGGCTCCTGTCTGTCTCGTTCACTGCTCGACCGGTGCCGGGCGCTCAGCTGTCCTCATTCTCAGCGATGTCATGCGAAAATCACTTGAGCATTATGAGGTATGTACCCCAGCTGTAATACATCCTGGATTATCTTTACTAATGAACCCCAACTGATATACCTGAGTTAACACAAAACCGTCCGTTTGTTTGCGTGTCTATACCAGCTGCTTCACTCCCTGACTCGATCTCATCATCTATAACAGCCTTAGCTGTCACACTCTCTGGCCAGGCCTTTGCTACCACAGAGCTCGGCTATGATCTACCCTGACTCACCTACATTAGACCAACATTCATACCCCTTTTCTCTCACATCACTCCTTCCGCTTCAGTGAATGGTTTACCATATCTTTGTTGTGTTTCATCGCGGCCTTAACTGTTTATAGAAAGTGTCGGTGGCTGATACTCTAAAAGAACTTCGCGAACAGAGGATGTACATGGTGCAAACCATTGCCCAATACGAGTTTGTCCATCAGGTGCTGGTGCACTATTTGAGAGGCGTGCGACTCATCTAACACCTGTCGCCATCTCATGCCCCCTGGTGCTTCTCACTCTTTGTATCGTCTCGCTGAAAGAGGCTCACTATTTATTAATGCATTGACTCTTTTCAATATACCTCGCACACTCTTATTGGTTACCGTTTTACTGAATTTTTTAAAGCGATCTGTATTTAATTTTTATGACAATCTTCACTCGCATGCATAACCGGTGAGCCCATGGGCTCATCTTTAGTCTTCCATTGAAATGGATTATCTCTGATTAAAATTAAATAAATCAGTTGAGAAATATTACACTCATCTCTCTGTAGTGTGAGCTTTGATACTCTGCTACAATTTCGTTAGTTACGGTCTTGATCCCACTGCGATCGACAATGAATCTCATAATGAGACTCCTGGCTGAGACAGTCAAGTCTCAATTGTCAAACACGTCTCCATTGCATTATCACTAGTGCAAAACCGCCCCCTCACTCTCGGGCCGTATCTGTAAGTAAATCTCAACCCCATGCAAATAACTCATTCAGTGGCTAGAACACTTGGCTCATAATCAAAAGGTCACAAATTTAAGCTCCGGTCATGCTGCAGCCGCTGTGAGCAGAAGCTCCTCCTGATCAAGAAATTACCAGCTTCTACTTCCCCGAGTCAAGCCTCAGGCTTAAAAGATCCACTAAATGGGGGATGGCCAACTGTCCACTAAAACAATATAACAATTGATAGATTACAGAGAAGTTTTAATGCTTGGAGTCAATAAAAGTAGAACGAAATGCCCAGTCAGATCTTGTGGGTAGAAAATCCAGTGTGATAGCTGGATTTTAGTACTCAATTTCGTGCATCGGTCCATACCGCTGAGTCGTCACTGTGACCCAAAGCTCAGATTATGCTAGTTGTAGCAGGACTGTGTATGCAGGGTAGTACATATTTTCTTTTTGAAACTGAAAATTGTTCAATATTCCTATATCCTGACCAGATAGCGATGAATATAGCAAACCAGACCTCCTTGTATGAACAACCGCTTGAACTGCATGCGCTCCACAACAGGCTTTTCACCTCAGAGCAAAGACAACCATGATAGTAGACAATTGTGGCCTGTGTCAACCAGTGCTTTGCACACTAACTTATTTTATTAAGGATACCTACTGACTGAATAACTCGAGGACAATGACCGGGTCGTTACTCCCAATTGGCAGATTTTCATATAATTTCACTGACCAATTTCCTGTTACATTCTATAACATGAATCAAATTGCCACAGTCTTTGTGAGAGCCTAATAGCTACTTAATTAGCATGATATTGGCGTGACGGAAGAACTAGTAAAATTTTTAATTCCTCTAAATTTCATACAATGCATTTATTAAAAATCAAATGAGCCAGGTAATAATTTAGGTAGTATTATTAACTATTATTATGGAATTATAGCTAGATTTCTCTAACGCTCTGAATTCTCCAATGTTTTTCATTGGTGTAAACTATCAACTCTGCACTCTGCAGTACCGTCGGATCACATGCAAGATTGAAAAGGATCTATTGTTTTGTTCTACATATAGCACCCGGCCGTTCCATTACATTTAGCAGGCCTCCTGAACTTGCAGCCTTGACTAAGGAGAAGAGTGGTAGGACCTAAATACTGTATAGAGTTTGAACCCATTGTTATGGGAAGCTGCCGGGTTAGACAATGCTTTGGACCAGTTATGGCTTAGCATAGAGCACTAAGAGCGGGTTAGAATTAATACTCCACCTTCTAGTGATGTTTGTTTTCGAGCTAGGATTGGTGTGAGGAGCATGTACTCACAAGGGAGCCTGCCATGACAGAGGTACAGACTTAACTCTAGCAATTGCAAGCCCAGCGCTCTAATCACCCTATGAGCTGTCCTGCTCTCCCGGAAGCTAAGGGTGTCAACCTAAGTACTCTATCCCCTCCGTTATCTTGCTAACCCTTTGGGATTCCCAAAGTTTTTTAGAGGTTGTCTCTCACGAGGTCCAGTATGGTGAGGATGGGATGTAAAACACAGCAGAGGTGCATCGGAGTCTAGCTACATGCGGGTAAGCGCAGGTAAGGGCAAGTGAGTGCAGGTGAGGTAGGTTACCTTGGCTAGATAGTCAACGACTTAGTATACATTTTGAGAGAGTTCAACAACTTTATTTTAGATACTTTCCGGCTTAAAATTCACGATATCTTTATTACTAACACTGCGGAAGATATATATAAATTGATTTTGCTGATAGTCCAACACATTTCCGTACATCAAGCATAGAGAAAAGTTATTAGTCAATCACAATACGAAATTAGCATAAGCTACATGTTTACCAATAATAAATTGATCAAAAAACTCCATCAATTTAAAATAAAACGGGTGCATTAAACATACGCGGCATTCCTTTTCATGACTGGATGAGCATGCTCAATGATGCACTTGTGTATCTGGTGCATCTGCTTGACCTGTTGGGGATGTCGGTAAAGCTGGTGAATCTCCCACATCTGGTGATTCTGGTTGAGGTGATGCAGGCGGGGAATCTGCCGGAGATGGTAGGCTTCCCGCATCTTGTGCATCAGGTGAACCATGTGAGCCTTCCACACTGCAGTATAATTGTACATGATTCATATATTTCATGTCATACTAAAGTAAAACATATTATATTAGTTAGCCAGAGTAATAGTGATAACAGACTGGTATCTACCATGCGTGGGAAGAGATGAGATGGGTGTCAGTCAACCTATAACCTATGTGTTTACACCTGCTGAGACCAGAGGTGGATCTTCAACAACCGTGGTGTGACTCTTTCCACTGGTTGAGACTTTCCTTTATACTATGGTGAATGCTGATCCAACTACCCCCGACCCCTTGAGCTACCCTGCTTTCTATATACCTTTTACAGGATGCATAGCCTCGGATAGCTATTTCAGCTACCTGTAAGATGTCTTCAGCTGAAGTACCACGCATAAGCAGCTGGATGAACCGTCCAGTCATTGGCTGATTACCAGGTTTTGCACAAGAGTATGCCTTGGTGGAACCTGAAGTGACCCAAACAACTAGAGGTAAACATGTGAGGGTCATTTGGAAAGTAACGCCTGTTCGACTGTCATAATGCAGTCATAACACACACCGTCCATTGCACACGTTCATTTGTCTTGTGGGCTGAAGCGATAGCCTTGTGGTAAGCATACCGGACCTTGGGCCAGGGGTTCCTGATTCAATTCTTGGCTCAAGTGAACCCTTGCCTCTCACAACACCTTCATTGGTTTTATATCCCGGCGTTAAATAAAGGAGGCCCTCCCATAGAGCTAGTTACCTTCTCTACTGGGCATGCGGGTTCAAGAAATCTCCTAATGACTCACCGGCCAGGCTCAGCAGGCCAGTTTTTGCATAACCCTGACACTGGTCAGGATATGAACGATAAACTCATGTTGTTACTGCATGCACAACTCTGTTTAAATCATGTGTTAACAGACTACCATGGTAGATGTGTTACTGACCTGCGTATAAATATCCTCGCTGAAATGCACACAAGCTCCGAGTATCATTCAGATTCTCAGAAGCATTTGCAACTCGAAACTCAACATCTTGGAATCGTTCATTTTCCGAGTCATCTTTTGCTTTAAAAAAAGACACATCGAATATCCAGGGGTGAAAAGGTGGATTAGTGTACATCTCTGGTTCGATTCCAGGTTCGGCCCCCACTTTGTCATGCCCCTCGTATAGTACTTAAGATTTGGATCGGGACACAAAGGCGACTTACTCAAATGGTAATCTTCTCAAATGCATAAGAATGAATTCTATCTAAATCCAGAACATATAAATCTTCTTCAGAGCATATAAATCTTCTTCAGAGCATTTGCGATCCAAACGAAAGAGCACAAGGAATTATTTTCTCAGAATTCTCTGTCGCGTATCATTCATTGGCAACGAACAATACAAACATTACATCAGAAGTAAAATTTAAATCAATATCAGAAGAACAATTTATGTATGTAAATCAGAAACTCGTACGATTTACTACATGCAGATCAGACATGTCTATGTAGTTTACCGCTGGGTCGGTTTGTGTATATAATCTCGGAGACATCATAAGTAGAACCGAGATCAAGCATTAGCCATCGGAAGCTTCCTACAGGCTGGGTATCACTGGACTGAAAAAATGTTGTAGAGTTGCTGTCTACTGATCTGAGTAAATCAAACTGCCCGGGAGTTTGGGTTGATGAAGATGTCAATACTAAAAATAATGGAACAACTAATTAGTGGGATATGGGAATGGTCCATTCTACAGAATCTAACTAAAGAAATACAGAATAATACTAAAATACTAATAATGATGAAAATAACGCTCAAGATAATACTTAAAAATGTAGATATGAGGCTTTTATGTACTTCTGCATTAAGAAATTTATGAAAAGCAAATATAGCAATTTTTATCTCTATGTTTAATATCTAATTATTTGATCACATGTGGTGGGGTGATGGCTTAGTGAATAGAGTGTTACATGGATTTAGAATCAGGGGTACTTAATTGAACAAATTCCTGGTGTGAAAGCACACTTCACGTCTCCCCTCACTGGCTTCAAATCAGATTGAGATGCTGAATTAATCGACAGGTAGAAGAACCAAAACAAAATGGTATACCATGGAGAAGATAACTCTGGTTAGGGCTATACTATGGAGAAGATAGCTCTGGTTTGGGGTATACCATGGAGAAGATAGCTCTGGTTTGGGGTATACCATGGAAAAGATAGCTCTGGTTTGCGGTATACCATGGAGAAGATAGCTCTGGTTTGGGGTATACCATGGAGAAGATAGCTCTGGTTTGGGGTATACCATGGAGAAGATAGCTCTGGTTTGGGCTATACTATGGAGAAGATAGCTCTGGTTTGGGGTATACCATAGAGAAGATAGCTCTGGTTTGGGGTATACTATGGAGAAGATAGCTCTGGTTTGGGGTATACCATGGAAAAGGTAGTCCTGGTTTGGGGTATACCATGGAAAAGATAGCTCTGGTTTGGGGTATAACATGGAAAAGATAGTCCTGGTTTGGGGTATACTATGGAGAAGATAGCTCTGGTTTGGGGTATACCATGGAGAAGATAGCTCTGGTTTGGGGTATACCATGGAGAAGATAGTTCTGGTTTGGGGTATACCATGGAGAAGATAGCTCTGGTTTGGTTCTCCTACCGGTCGATTATAGTGTTTCTATTCTTTTTTAGTCTGGCTATTCTGTCTTCACTCCAGCAGTATAGCAGAGACAACTATCTTGGTTGACGGCATTGCTCTATTACACACACAAGACTGATTTTCTTTGCAGAAAAGCTATAGCTTAATTAATCTACACAACTTACATCATAGCCAATTGCTCATTACTCATACAGATTCTAGCTTATGGCAAGAGCAAAGTTCATTTACCATCCTGTGAATCTTTAGCAATAATAGCTAGCATAGCCACAAACTTATAACTCAGAATGTTGACCAGAATGTTAGCTTGTAACGGAGTACACGCGTGCATACTGAAAGTATCTTATCATATTCAGTAGCCCAACTTTCTCACAACTCTTGATGTCTATCAGAAGATATTGGCTTAATTGTTCATTTTACTAGATGCTTACCTATATCACTGAGGTTTACTTTTGGCCACCGAACATCACTCCTAACAAAGCTGCGTCCACAGGTGTCTGAGCATTGCGTTGGTCGGGTACAGATGGAATCAGATATTTGGCATAGCCCTGTGTTGTAGTATCTTATCGCTGTACAGTTTCTGTCACCATTCCAGTCAAGGCAAGCCAGAGCACACTTTCCCGGTGATGTAACATTTTTGGTAGTCATCACAGTCTGCAGGTCACTATGTAACGCATCTTCCGCTGGTATGAATAATGATTCTAAAACAGTTTTGCGTAATGTAAATTTTAATTTTAATTAAATTGATGCGTTTTATTATCTGATAGCTTGTCGCACATGCAGTACCACTGAGCTATGAGACTGAGAGCACTTTTAAAAACACTAGTGAATAGTAGAATGAATGTTTGCAGTCAATATTTATATTTATTATTTTTTGTAATTGTTCAATGGAAAATTTGTTCTTGATGAGATGATCTCGTACTCAGCGTAGTTTTACAAAATGATGTTGCGTAGTCTGTGTGTTGCCATAGCGTATTGCGCATCATCACCCTAACATTCATAATTTTAATGCATTTTTTTCTTTTATTCACGTGCAACTCCTTTTAATAACACCATTACCGCTTAAAACAAATAACCTTGAACATAGATTTCTTACCAATTTTCTGTGGAGTCGAGGACTCATGATCACTCATGACGCCTACCACTAACAGCAGAAGACAGGTTGCTTGTAACAGTGCCATACTCGCAATGCTTGTATTGGGCACTAATGCTACAACGAACTACATATTGATTGGGGAAATAATAATTTTCCAAAAGAATGGCATTATTTTTGAGGAGTTGGTATAATTGATAGCAACACCATTGATATGAATAATATGGATCGGCCATCAGCTCTTATAATACAAGGCTTACCCGGCGGACACTGGACAGTCGCGTTGCGTTCTGATGTCATCAAAACAAAATCGTTTCATTGGAATTCGCTGGTTCATTTACACAAAAGGTAGACAGCTCCACAAATTGGATGCAAGCTTACCTAGCCAGGGAACTTGGCTCTATGGCATGTGGGGGAGGTAGCACTACTTTGTTCTACTCGCCCCACTACCAGCCACATGGTAGGTTTTCCGAGTTTCGATATGCGGTGTTTTTAAAAATGAACACAAACAGCAAATATCATGAGCATAGCACACATGAATCTCAGGTGCTCACATAACTGTGAGCATATTGGACACGTTTTAACAAACCAATCGCAATGCGCTAGCGTCTGGCACATTTAAAGGGTACCAGAGCTTACTGGGTGCTTTCTTTTATAAAAAGAAATATCCTATAGCTTTCAGGCGGTAGGATAGTGAGAGCTACTACATTCATGGCTGCTGACTCACACTGAATTGCAACAGCCACTGAACTGGTGTTACTCCCCATTCCTTTTTTATTTGATGATTCCTAAATCACACATATTTTTAATTCTTATTAACAAATAATTCATGAAAGTTGGGTAGTCATTGTAAATGAATCATTTCATTTTCCAGTAAAAAAAACATGGATGGGGTGTTGATGATTGATATAAATATTGTTTACTGATAGATAATCGCAATTATTAACGTCAAACAAATGGTATAGCGTATTGACTTGGCCAACCAGAAGCGCTATGAGTAGAGCCTATTTTTTTATCACATGACTTTCACAAATCAAACAATATAATCTAGCATGGTAATTTGTTACCAATGGCCAAGAAAAAACAAGTATTAGTAATGAATATAGTATTGCATAACCTAGCCGACAAAAGCTGCAGGAAATTGATTGCGTCGCTGCATCATATATAAACCAGGTGAGGAATCACTATAGAACAGAAATCCATTCGCTACATGTCTATGGTGTTTCCTTTTGTCTATGGGAAACACCAGAGTGTGTCAGTTGAGATCATTGGCACTTTCCTCACCTTACAAGGCCAGGTGCACAGCACCAAGAGTACTAATATATGAAATTGTTGTGAAATAACTAGAATTGAGTGGTGACTAGCTACTATAGCTGGCTGTGCCAGCATGTTTCCTCTCGTGTTCATGATGCTACTACCCTTGTGTTATATGCCATGTACAGCATATGGTTACCAGACATTTGAAGGTGAGCTTAACACCAAGAACCTCTCCGTACATATAGAATCTCTCCGCACGCTTCATGTTCAAGAAGAAGAAGGCTTTATGCTGGTTGGCTCAAAGGACCGTCTATATAACGTCTCATTAGCTTCTATGGAAATGAACTATGAATTGACTGTACCTATGACCCCCGGTAGATTGAGTTGCAGCTCTTTTGAAGAATACGATTGCGAGAATCATGTGCGTGCTATTTTTAAACTCGACGAGAAGAACTACATGCTTTGTCATAGTAATCTTCAGGTACCAATGTGTAAAGGGCTTGTACTCGCCAATGATTCATGGCAAATGACTTCTCTGGAATCTAATAAGATGCACAGGGTGACTCCCGTGTTTGTGGATGGTCAGATATTTCTGCATGAGTCTGCCCCAGAGAAGTGGTATGTTATGACGGAGTTGATGAATTACGGCTCACTGCGTTGGTTCATCTTGACATTGCGGATGAATGGCTTTCAGTCAGTTAGTATGTGTCGCGCTCCCGGTTACACTACAGGTGATGGTAGCACCATAAGAGGTCGATCCTCATACCAAGACAAAAAGACAGGGAAATCAACTGAACTGATCCTTCGTCCCCACTTCGCCGGAATCTTCACTTCAGACAACTTTGCGTATTTTCTTTATGATGAGCTTCCTGGAACAGATATTTCTTGCGGTTTTGCTGATGAGAAATCTCTTCGACTCGCTACGATAGGAGCTGTATGCAGAAATGACCCTTGTCATGACGGCACGTTTGAAACTTACAGAGCAACGCGTATTTTCTGCTCATACCGAATGAATCGGGAAAAGGAAGTATATTTCTACCTTAATGAGATAAGGGCCATCGCTTTTCAAGACTCACTTAAAAACCCGACCAATAAACAGCTAGATGACACAACGAATGATATAATTTATGGCATCTTTACATCTGCAGAAAATTCCTACCCGATCACTGGGATCTGCGCGTTCAATCTAAAACATATAAGTGATTCGTTTAATAGCAGTTTTTGTGACAATCCCTCCAATCCAGTCATCAACATCCCTGATGGTGTGTACCCAATAGATGAAAGCATCTTTTGGAAACCCGGCTACCATATGACTTCAATAGTAGTTGACTGGAACATCACAGGACCAGATGGAATTTATCACAATGTGTTATTTGTTTCAACAGGTAGGTAAAGTAACTATCCTATGCCGCTCCATCGGACTCGAGAGAATCTATGATGCTGCATCTAATACTGACGCTACTAGCTCGAACAGGGTTGACATAGTGAAAGCTGACTGTGGCCTGGGTTGAATCTACCTGCCAAGGGCCTGGTTATTCTTTTACGAGCAGGAAGAGATGTATTTTCAACAACTGTGGAGTGACCTTCAATCCCTACCCACCAGTTGGTTATCACAATCCTAAAATTGTGATTCCCGGGCTTTGCCAACAGAGCTGTTTTGGTCTTCACAACTGTCCACTACGCCCTGAAAATTTCCCATAAATTGATGCTTGAGTTAGACTTGGTCAGTTTGTTGACCAAGTCTTTCCACGAATATGCGACCAATGATAAACATAGCAAAAATATGAAAAAATCAGCCATGATAGCTCAGTAGGAGACTGAATGTATCTCACTGTCTGTTCTCTCCGTGGCCCGGGTCATGATAGCTCAGTAGGAGACTGAATGTATCTCACTGTCTGTCCTCTCCGTGGCCCGGGTCGTGATAGCTCAGTGGGAGAATGAATGTATCTCACTGTCTGTCCTCTTCATGGCCCGGGTCATGATAGCTCAGTGGGAGAATGAATGTATCTCACTGTCTGTCCTCTTCATGGTCCGGCTTCAATACTAGGCAATAGCGGAGTATTTGAAGTGAATCTTCCCCGGCCGATCACATTCGGAGCCAGCGTGGCAGAAAATAGCTCAGTCTCCCCTCGATGGCACAACGCAATCTGTGGACATTAACTAGGAAGGCCGAAGTCCAACCATGGACAGACAATGACTGAAATAGGTTGATCCTTGATCGAAACAGATATCCATGCCATTTTCCCATTTTTAATCATGATTTCCATGCATTATTCAAATGCCCTTAAATTTCACAGTAAAACCATTTATTAACTAGTTTTCACATAATCTTTTTAAGATGATGGAAGACTCCTCAAGATCACAGATGTAAAAGATATCGGCCATCAAATCATCTCAGAGAAGCAAGTGTTTTCACAAGAAACCCCGATTAAAGAGCTTAAGATGCTTAGTAACCAGAAAGTTGTCCTCGTGAACTCCTGGGGTCAGATTGTTAAAGTGCCGATGGTGGAGTGTGATCTCTACAGCACCTGCGGTGAATGTACCGCGGATCCCTACTGTTATTGGGAGGATGGCTGCAGTTCATACACGTACTTGCCAGGCACCTATTTTACTATTGCCAATTGCTCACTAGAACTGTCACCATCACTGATCGAAGAAGGAAGTAAGTTCAGACTTGTTGGAGCAGTAAGAATAGATGTGAGGAGCTCATACTCGCAGTGGGAGCCCGGCATTGCCAGAGGCAAAAACAGGGATCAAGTGTTCATGAGGCCTATGTATTAACCACTGAATTCGCCCTAGATTGCATGCCTATGAAATGATCTCAAATGATAGAATTCTCATAACGGAAAGAAAATCATCACACTGTTGCCTATGTATTATGCACAAAGGCTGCCCCTTAGCCATACAATGGCTGTGCGCGGGGAAAATCAACTTGTACCGGCAATGGTGGGACCCAGGTGGTCCTCTTCCTCACCGCCTTCACCTTTCTCAGCTCAGAAGAGAGCCGTGTACTCATTTCCTGCTGGGGGAGCAGTCATTCAAAAATCCAGTTCATAAACCCGGGACCTATAATGCCAGTGGTGAGCGCTCTTACTACTCGACCACCGCACCTCCCTATATGTATATACTATGTAGATATTAACAAAGATTTCACAAAGAAAATCCTGATCTGTGCAGCTGATGTTGGATGGTATCGGGATGAGTTATGTCTGTTTTGCAGCATCTCGTAGCGGAGGGCCGAGAGTAGAAGCGCCGTCATATTCACTGGTTTGGATTTTTGCTGCGATTTCTATCATGACTAGCTGGACTGCAGGACAACTCCTCTAAAGAAAAATTCTTTGTCATCTTATTTTGAACCGCATTGGGACAACAGACATTTACTAGTGTATTTTTCAACGCGTATATGTACCTCTTTAGTAATTCAAACAAAAATATTTCGGACAGCTAGTGAAATAAAATCTAACTTCGGTCGGTAAAGCGCACAATTGTCCATTATGGAGGGAGATACATGCTCATGTGGGGAGCATGGGTTCATAATCAATCAATGCATTTAGGCTCCCTCAGTTTAAGTGGAATCCTTTCTCTATAGTGGCGAGCATTAGTTTCTCCCGTAGCACTTCCTCGCTGGAGTATTCTGGCAGCTTCAGATAGTGCACACAGGTGTTCACAGATGGATAAGTATTGTCAGTACTGTCAGCCTTTTTGACTATAGTTAAGCGAGGATAGAGATTAGCTAAGCCTCCTGGTGGTAACGCTGAGCAACCGGTAGTGAACTGAAGGAAGGCCTTGCGTTCGTCTGGTCCCATATCCACCAGAACATTCACTAACCTCAGGAATCCAGGGCTAAAAGATGTAATAAAACTAGTCATGTAACCTGGGGATGATTCTTGATATTTTTGACTGCAAAGGTCGGCGACAATCGGTACTAAACATGAAAACAATTTTACTGAATAAGTCACCGACTGAGACAGTCGGTGAGAGTCATACCGGAGTCACGGAGTCATATATAAAATTTCACCAGATGCAATCGTCACACGTAGTATCTCAGTACCACTGAGCTATACGATTATACTAGAAAAATATAATCACCTTTCTCGTGTGAAGCCGAGTTTAGGTTCAGTATAAGCGATGATATCCTCGCGATTCCACTGAGGGCACTGATCACCACACAGCATCGGTAGAAGTTCACTAGGACTGAACGAATGTAACTTCTCCATCGGGAAGACAGAGTTAAAACCATCTAAAAGATGAATCCAACGTATCAATCAAGTGCTGC
>Ga0224511_10001813_pt1 | contig 13535 bp, 10 predicted proteins | sample SF_May12_sed_USG_2_FD_169988 | JGI IMG/M metagenome (GOLD analysis project Ga0224511, IMG submission 169988) | Sediment microbial communities from San Francisco Bay, California, United States - SF_May12_sed_USGS_8_1 | ecosystem: Environmental > Aquatic > Marine > Sediment | place: USA...
TCCTCTGATGCTAGAATGTCCAACAGACAAGGTGAGCACGTGTGTTTCATTGACTATCACACTATCATGAAGATTGTGCTGTGTTGTGATCATTATCAGTTTGACACAAAATTGATATGGACTTTCAGCAGCTTCCTATACTGATATAAGCACCTGTCAATTGGGTGTGGAACCAACCTGATGCGAAGTCCTTGACAAATGGATGCTTAAGTAGATGCGGCCATGCCAATCTCTCTGCAGGGTTCTTGGTGAGCAGTCCTTGCAGGAAGTCTTTGAATACTGGACTCATCGTTTTGGGCCATCTCACAGGATCATTTACAATCAAACTCACCAGCTATGAACAGGAAATGACTGTATATTGACGACTCATCTTGATACCATGTGTGGCTGTTTTCTAACAAAATGATAACTGCACAAAACAACTTGGCACCAATCTTCAAGCGTGTCTAGACCTCCCTGGAGCGACTAAATCTGGATCAATAATGTCATGTGGTGACCAGTGTCAACATAACACTAATGTCACCATGAGGAGCTTCCAATCCCGTCTCTGACATAGAGGTCATGTAGAGGGAAGAGATCTCTGGGTGTAACCAGATATAATCTCTGCATAAGATAGGAGTGTAATGGTGTAAGGTTTTTTAATCACCTGGAAAATGCTGTTAGTATAGAACGGTGGTTGTCCAGTATTGAGCTCGTACAGAATGCAGCCGAGAGCCCAGAGATCTGCAGTATGATCGTATGGCTTCTCCTCCACTAGTTCCGGTGACATGTACAAAGGCGTACCCTACGGCAAAGCAAGCTTATTTACTAGTTATTCCACTCTTTAGGTAGCTTCAACTAACACCCTGTTACTATTAAACTGCTCAGCTTTGCATTGGCGATGTGGCCTGACGCCACCTGCGATATTATTCCTACCATAGACCAATGGGAGGACACTGTTGGCTACCCAACGACAACTGGTATGCTTGTTAAGGCGACTGACTTCTATTTCCGAAACGGAAATCCCCATACATCCCCATTGCATGATATCACATCATGATATCACATCATGTAAATCTCCCAGAGATTCCTGTTTCCAAGCAAAAACACAAAGGGCGTACAGAGGGGAACAAGCAGGGCAGTTGCTGTGGTCCTGTCGAAGTAACGACCACACGTTTGCCGAGGCAGTAAAGACAGCATTAGTTATGGTTTGTGGCCATATCATTTGACTTCAACTCGAGTTTAAGGAATCTACATGTAACTAGTTTATACTAGTTTAGTAACTAGTAATCTACATGTAACTAGTTAGTATGTTTCATGGTTCTGAGAGAAAGGATCGACCTCTTTAGAATTATATTATATAATGATTTCAAATGTCAATGCTTTTGTGTTACCTTAATCGATGTCAGTACAAATGTGTTGGAGCTCATAGAGCGTGCAAATCCAAAGTCGCAGAGTCGCACCACACCCCCTTTGCCGAGCAGAATATTTTGAGGTTTCATATCCCTGTGCAGAATCCTGTGAGCGTGCAGATAAAACAGGGCAGACACTAGCTGGCCGGCTATCTGCTGAACCTACAATACATTGATAAATTAAAACATACACAATATAATACTAAAACCATAGCAAACTGCTTAGAAACCGATGTTAAAGATGGCTAATGGATGTACTCCATGTGAAATAAAGTGAGCCAGTCCTGTTTTAAGTGGTTCCCCAGATGGAACCTTATATTGAATATGACCAAACGGACCTGTGTCCCTTTAACTGAGATTTTGTTGACATCCCGTTAACTCAGGTAACTGAGCTTTACCTGTTCCTCTGGAAGGCTGCTATCATCTTCTAAGATCTGGAAAAGCTCCCCACACGCATAATCAGTCACAGCTACAACTTCTTTGTCAGTTTCGAAGCTGTCCAGCATCTGAATTATATTCGGGTGGCGTAGGTTTCGCATAATATCAATCTCTTTGCGTAGATTCTTCAACTCCTTTTCCGAACGACCTTGTTTAGATATGAACTTCATGGCGACAATCTAGGGATCAGAAAGAATTGGTGTTACCTTCACACAACGATGCCACTCGCCCTGACATGGTTACAATGGGAGAGATAATGTGAAGAGTGATTGAGCAACTTCAAAAATTCCCGAGTTTGTTGTGATTCATAAGAAATTGAAATGCATACATAATGTGTATTTGTTCATGTGACTATCCATACTCCAGTATCACATCCATGATAAAATAAAGTTACAGGAAAAGGAATAGAAGATTCAAATACTTAGCAATGCTGATGTATCGCAGACTAGAGAAACTATATGTAATTATACCTGACTAGAGTACTTCCGGCGTCCTTTGTAGACTTTTCCAAAGGAACCCTCACCAATTAACTCCAATTTGTGGTAGTTATCCATATTGGTTTAATCTGTAAAATGCAACCAACTATATTTAACAATCTGTATCAAGGAGTTTGGCCCATCTTAGATTTCTGTGACCATCCTCAATTCCGATGTCTTTTCAGGTAACAAATAATCTTGGAGCATATGCAATGGCAAAACTTAGGTACAATTTGATTGGATGCAACTTCAAACTCAACGCTGTGACTCTCATCATAGACACCACGAGAAAAAACGGAATTTAACACTGCCATTTTGAGTATTTCAATTGGATTGAAGCTCGGTCAGTCTCTGGATTGTATTGGAATGTGTCCCTATCACAGATATCTCAGCCTGAGCGCTTTGTTATTCTTCGGAACTGCTTCTTAGTCGTCACTAACCATCAGTATCACTACCATAGTAAGATATGGTAGAATTTCATGTCAAGGGTAACCACGGCCGACCACACGGCTTATCTCAATTCGACACCTCTTGTTTCGGTCATGGAGTTATTTAGTCACTCACTAAGTCAAACGATCAGTGTAATCTGTGTAACTGTAAGCCACAATATCAGTAACTGGTAAGTGTAAATAATGTAACTGTAGTGAAGAGTGTAGTACAACTGTAACTAATAACTTGTAAAGTTACACTCAATGTAAGGCAGTAACTGTAACCCAGACTCAGAGTGAGATTGTCAAGCCTCAGTCAAATCAGTAGAGTATTCGAGTTCTAAGGTCTACTAAAGTCTTAAACTTGAAGCGTCATTAAAGTAGTAGCCAGTCAGTGACAGAGTGGGTGAGCAGGGATGACTGAGCCACTAACTGACTCACGGAATCACTAGTCCAAAACCAGACAACAACAGCCACCGAATTGATACTCTTAGTCTTACAAGTTACTCTTAGTCTTAGTTTTACAAATTACAGTTTCAGAAATCACTTAAGTTAATAATTAATTAGTCTTTAGTGACTCACAGTCACACTCCACAGTCACTGCCCTGCGGCCTATCATGGTCAAGTTATATTCAGATATATCACCTTACTGTGCCGACAGGTTTGAAACTTTCTTGTTAAAGGTATCGAAACAGATTGGGGGCATTTGGGGTGAATTGTTCCTTCAACTGTAGGTGATATCGGTAACGGCACAACGTATGAAACTGTAACCACAGCGACTCTATAAATTGAATTCCAAAACAGCCGCCATTCAAGTGGAGTCAATTGCGCAGTTTCGCTGCAAAGAATAAGAAATGCGCTCCGTTATTTGACGGAATCGAACCGTTAACAAGCGTGTCTATCCACCTATTTGAATCCGGGAATGCGCTTTATTTGAGAGATGATGTAATTCTGGCGCTAGCAGTCGGTTTAGTTCACCCTACGGGAGCAACGCCCCAGCCTGCACAACTGTACAACTAGTCTAGTAGTAGTTCTATAGTACTATAGTAGTGCAGTACAACTACAAATACAACAATTAATTACTAATTAAATTTAAAAATTAGTTTAGGCGTCTTACTCTTTAGCCGTTCTTTTAAGCTAGTGTAGTGTAGCCGTAGGTAATGTATTTATTTGTAAAATAACAATCCTGATCCACCAGGTACAACTACAACAGTACAACTTTCAATCCATATTTACCTCCCAACTCCAAAATCATGAATGATGAAAATGGTGTGAATTGAATTGATCATCGAATGTCTGGGTGAGTCACAGTCACACTCACAGTTACACCGACTCAGTGACTATGCCTGCAACACACTGTCACTTGTCTTCAAAATCAAATACTGAAATAGCCCAAATTTGTGTCAATCTGAGTGAGTGAGTCTGTTTCTGTGTCAGTGTGTGTATAAATAATGTATCATGTATCGTATGCCTGTGTAGTGTGTGCTAGTAACTAGTAATTAGTAAGTATAATTCAGACTTCAAACTGACATTTTAAATTTTAATCACTGAATTGATCTAGACTCTAGTCATTGAACTCTTTGTCCAGGCTAGTATAGTTAGTGGTGTGAGTAGCACGCTGTTAACCTCAGGCTGTTTTCACGTGCACTTGCATTATTGATATATTAACTTTCTTGTGCTTTGCCTGCTATTAAATAGTAACTGCCTTGGTGTCACAGTGATTTAAAACACCTGGTGGTGGGTGCAAATGCACTAGCAGCCCAACATAATGCAATGAATTGTCTTTTTTAGTTGTATATTTCCATTTTCCATGTAGACTAACCTATGGTATGAGGAGGTAAGTTTAAGACTGTCAACTACATGAAGCTGATGAGAGTTTCAGTAATCAGAATTCACCTTCATATATGCATGAGTTTGTACCAGTTACTATCAAGACAATACTAGATGTACAGTGCGTATTAAACAGCGATTCTCTACCAATATTCGGGTCTGATAACGAAGGCGTGCGATAAGTCAATATTTTATTGTCTGTAAAACTCAATTTATGTTAGGCAAGTCCAACAATTCAAATTACCTGAATTCCGGGTTCTCAAACCATTTTATTTTGGTGTTGCTCAGTAGGTCAGTGATATGACCTTATCAGGTCAGTGGCCTTTATGTCATTGAGTAGGTTGATGATTTTATTGTTTAATTTTCACCCACGGTCGGCAAGTTCAGCTGTAAAGACATAAAACAGTTTTCCATGAATCCCTTCTTGGGTGATGCAAGTGCTTTAAATGGTGTCTAATTACTTAACACTTGGATGGGTTAATAATAACACCAGGTTGTTATATAACTTCTCTGAATTTCATTTGTCATTAAACATTCTTCACTGAACAAACTCAACTTTTTAGGTCACTTTCAACTGCCGTCCCTCCGCCTGAAGCATACAAACCCATGCCTATTTTATTCACATCAGTATCGTGTTGTAAGCAGATGAATAGGACTAGGCATCAAGATTTGGCTTCCAAAAACAACATAACAAGAAGCTGCAAGATGTTGAATTCTCTGTGATACTGAATGAAAATGTCAGGGTATATGGGCTATGTTCCAGTAGTTGTTTCATTGATATTTTCGGCTGAGGTCCCCGGTTTTAGTTGCCATAATCAACACTAGGAGCTAAACGTTCATTCATTGTTCTTTTATTTAAAACCTGTTGGCTTAACTTCATCACCAGACATCCTGATTATCACAACAATAATATTTGTAACGCCCGTTTCAACCTTCGAATTAGCTTTGACCTTCACAGGTAGCATAAGTTTATTTTTCCGCTGTATCGCCACGCCAAATTGTGCCGAATTTAACAACTCCAGACGAGCCTCCGCCGAGAACATCTCCCTGATATCCGCACTTGCCTAGGTACAATTTGGCCAGAAGACAATCATCTTCTGATCACTCACTGCCATTATAGATAGGAACTAGAGGCTTATGCTTCCATCATCATTTATAAAGCACTTTCTGTGGTTATGATTGAATCACACAGGATACAGACTATATGGAAACCATTTTGGGGCTGTTTTCCTAGATCTGGACCTAAATAATGGGCTCTTATTGCATTATGATTATAGCAGTTGCTTTTATATGCATCTCTGGAATTAGGGGCACAGGATACAGTAAGGTTGTGCAATTGGGCTCGAATTCCGGGAATGGTATAAAACCGCTTTTATAGGAGATCCGAGTTTCCAGGCGAGCTACATCGGGCGGAAACGACAGACTCCTGTCAAGGGGTCTAACAGGGGCGACTATTGGCTGACCTAGTTAAAATAGAAGAGAAGAAAATAAATTATAAGGCAATCTAAAGATAGTCAAACCTCCTAATTATTTCAGTAAATGTAGTGAATAACCATTGAGAGTCAAACCAAGAGAATTCATGGATTACTACACCGTAACTCTTGCCGTTGATTCATTGCCATTTACCGCGGCTAGTACAGCTACTGCAGTTTTACCACGAGTTGTACAGATGAGATTTGATTGGCTGACTGATTTCCCGCTAGGGGGTATAGCTTCAGGCGACAGAATCGCCTGAAAAGGTTTTTGATAAAGGCTTTGAAAAGGGGCTATTTCTCTAGAGCCCTTGTTTTCGGTCGAGTTTTGGCTCTGATGCAGAGTGATCAATGGTTTTGACATCACTCGCCTGTGTATATAGAGGTTTCTCCGGTGTATATATATATTTTGCTACCCTAAATATTGAGGCGAGGTATGGGCGGTGATGCTTTTAAATTAACACTACATAGACCTATGTACTTGCAAAGGAGATTGTGTCTGTTTCAGATAGTTTTGTGAAGGACTATTAAACAGGCAATGATATAAAAAATAACATGGCATAGTTGATAACCAGGTCTTGCTCTACTGAATTATTTTGAACAATTTGGGTTGGGCTGAGCTGATGCAGCCTAGCAGGATGCTCATTAAAAGACTTCAGCTGTTTGCGGATAAAAGATGTTCATGCCAAATTCCACTGAAGATAATTTTTCAGCAGGATAAGCAGGGGACTGTTGGTGTTGACTGCCGTTACAGTTTGCCAAGAAATATTGGCAAACAATTCTAAAGTTATTTTACAACATGAAGTTGTATGTTTATCACATGGTAGTATGTTTATCAACGTTGGTGTGTTTGAGTGTTTTTGTTTACCTTGGACTGCTATAGAAAGTACTACATTATTTTCTGTAGTGTCTGTCTTGACTGCTTGCACTTCACTCAGTTCATTCAAGAAAAGTTGAGAAACTTTAAAGCTTTTACCACATCCTCGCTTGTGTCGCAAATAAACCAGACTTATAGTCACTGGGTTTTGGTAGGTTGCCTGGTATAATATTATAAAAAAAAGTTCATGTGTGAATATAGTCATATGGGAGGGGATCATTGCCTAAAATATAAGTATCGTTTTATGGTTTCATGAACAATATCTGCGAGGTAGCAATGTTTATGGATAAACTTACTAGGATGTTTTCCTACAGATCACATCTTACAATTTTCGCAGGATTGGCACCATTTAATTTGTCGCAGACCTGTTAGAAAATTGGCGTTCAACTTCACGATGGTATCGAAGGCAGCCCAAAACATACAAGTGTATGTTATCTTTGTATATGAATTATGTTTGATTTATGTCGTGAAGATTAATATAGACGAGACTTTGACTTGGACAGAATTTTTTACTTCCCGTTAGTTTGTCAAAAAAACGTCTGTGGCAGCTGTGACTACGTCATCAGTTTGATGTTCACCATCCATCCCATATGTCGGAAGTAACGCATAGTGCTGTACCTTGCACTCCCACTACATAAAATGGCTCTAAGCTAGGCATTAGTTTGAACATTACCCCACTTCGGAGGTTTTCTCAATTGCATGTTCATATGTTCGTGGAAATGAGACAATTTCAATGCTCTAGATGACGGTGTATCTTCAGCTCAAAAATACATAATTTCCAAGCATGTACCCTCAAAAAACAGTATAGCGAACCTTAACTACTGGGGCTTTACTTTTTAAACAGACAGGCCCGTGGATGCTTCTTGTTATTGACCATCTGCTATTGGTTTAGGTCAATTTACTTGTCTTTGATAGTTGTTCTTCCTCTAAACCGGCTTGCGAATTGCTTTCAGTTGTAAGTCGACAAGGATACATCTTTTTGAGAAGGATAGGGCTTGCATATCCACACTATCTGCACCCAGGTGAAACCTTAGCTTTCACTCACTTAGCAATGCCAAGTTGACTCACTATTTGGTATGATGCACAAAAAACAAATTTACTCAGACTGGTAGTAATTTTGATGGGTTTGGATCATGTTTTGATGTGAGTCAGGTATGCAGTTTGTGGAGTTTAATCACTGCTAGTCTGTCTACCTGGATCACTGCCAACTTGGCAGTGGTGGCAGCATTCTTTACTGCGTATGCCCAACACTTTTCTCTTGTCCATGTCAAATTCGAAATAACATTGCAATATGTCTGGGAGAGAAAGAAAGGGCCGGCAGGTGCTCTAAATATACGTCTATATAAGTATGCTATGAAACAGGTTCTCATGCGGTCTCAACATAGTGGGACCAATTGAACAGTGATCACTAATGAGTGTAGCTGTTTACCTTGGACCAAAGCTAAGTCATCAATTACTGACCTATCAGTTTCGGGAGTCTATCTATTGTTCGGTTACATGTTGACACTGTAATAAACCCAGTATTTTAAGGTGATCAAAAAGTTGTCGAAAGTAATGGCGTATGTGAACCTCGTATGTTGCATATGAATATAAATAATATGCATGTGCACTATAGCAGTACCAACAAGAGCCAAACTCATAAAACTGAAGTATTTTAAGTTGGTCACTACCAAACCTTTCGATATGGATTATTCCTTTGATTATTTGCATATGTTTCCATGTAATCGGCTGAATCATATGGGAAGATTTGGGTTTGTAATGCCCCCACCCATCTCATTTTCCATGCTTCCGATTATTTTGATTACAATTTTTCAGGTTTTCATCACTTTTCAGCATTTTTTGCTTTCTGCAATCAACCCCTGGCGCTAATCTTGATACTGTCGACTAGATGACAATCAAGAATTCTCACAATTGTCAATTGTTTGGGTGATACATACAAAATTTCTGGAGTTTACCACAAGCATCGCAAAGGGGCGTAATCACCTCCCCCTTATCACTGCATCACGCCATTGTTGCTACTGTGTACACAATCTAGGTCATTGTTTGAACGAGATGATTTTGTGTTAAATTATTCCTAAAGGTGTCAAAAAGCTGAAAACTTGTATGCCCGGAGGATATGTGAAGAGCCCCTGGTGTTGTGGTCGCTGTTGCACTCTTTGGAGACCACATCCTACCATCTATTATGGTTCAGTTATTACTGCCAGGGTGACCATCATCAACTCAAACCCCATCATCGCTATGAATCCCATAATTCATAATCATTTCCATATTCACATAACCAAAATAGACGCAGTATTTTGGTTAACTTTTTTGCCTTTTTTATTTGGCCCCTGGTATCAAAGGTCCTAACCTCTGTACCCATGAAATGATACATCTGAGGAAGAGATTGAGAGCTTTGGAAATAGTGTATGAGAGTAGTAAAAAAGTACTGCAGGCTCTTAGGTCAGAGAGACTCCAGCTGTACTTTGTGTGTACCGGCGGTGGGGGCATTATTACTGATCACTAAAGAGCTAAGGTTAAACAAACATTCATGCATGACCAGCTAGCCGTAAGTCGTAACCTACATGTTTGAAGGGACTTGGAAACTTATGAAGAGGATATAGCCCACTGTACATAATTTCTTGCGGGCAACCAATAGCGGAGAGGACCGATGGGGAACTATACCTTTGGGAGATGAGTAGTACTTGACGCGACTACTGATGACGGAGCGAAGGGATGTCACAATCACAGCTGATATATTCCTGGGCTACTTCCTGTCTGGATAGGCTTTCCCTCGGGGAACAGGAAACCTGAGTTAGTCCCTACAGCGATCTATAACTGAACGGAATGACTTCAGTGCTGCACCCAAGGGCCCAACCAACCACGCAGTAGCTGTTTAGCTGCTCATAATGCAACAAACAATTAGACCAATGATTGGTTCGGAGAAAAATAAAACATTTCCAGAAAAAGTGATATTTTATATATATATATATATAAAATATCACTTTTTCTGGAAATGTTTTATTTTCCCTCCATTATATAAGCCTGTTTGCATATTTAGCTCCTATTTTGCATGGATATGTGTGAAGAAACAGTTCTCTTGCACCCACCTGGGGTATTATTTTCAAATGGGTCAGCAAGTCAATAAATGGGTTGATCTAAATACACTCAATGGTGCTTGGCTCTCAGACCACAATCAGTTTCAGAGTACCAGTCCAGGATAGAACGGTCTGGACAAATCTTACTGCAAACCTGGGCCAGTTTCTAGTACTAGAAAACAAAAGCTCACGAGTAAAGACTCTGGTCCATGACAGGTGGTAGCTCCTGCTCCTGAAGGAATAGGTCTCATTAACCCAGTACCAACTAGTTAGACCATGCAGTGTCACTGATAACCCTGGATACATGTACTGTGACTGGAGCAGTGTTTTGGTTCTCTGCCAAATTATAGAACTGCATGCGATGGTCTCATCTGTTGTGATCATTATAGAGGTATCCTGAAATGAGAAGTACATGCACATACACCTACACATACACGTACATATTCGTTGTAGTTTGCTATATGGAGGGCAGGATAAAGAAAAAGGCTGAGGTACAGAGAGGAGAGGTCTAAAGAGACAAGGAAAGCATACAGACATTGAAGTATGGTCGTATGTGCGTGTTTTATGGTGGGGCATAACAACTGACCCTACGAAAGGTGATATATAGCTCAAAGTTAAACATTTTGGCAGTTTGCGTCTTGTCGTATGCATTGGTGTGCTCTCCGTAGGTTTCCCTGGAGTTAGGATAAAAACCTATATTCTTATGAGCATTCATTGGAAGTGTTCTTGGGGAAATTTATGATAGGATGATGCAGATCTATGCACCTAGTTAGCAGTTCATAGTAAATCCGGATTGTTCTCTGGTATTCCATTGAAAGTGGTGTACCTGGTAAAAGTTCAATAAAGTTGGGGGTGTTTCAAGAAGAGCTGTCAAATTCATTCCAAGCGCAAAACAATTAAACTTTGGTATGAACAGTCTTCTCTGTAATATTCATCAGAATACAAAAAACCCAATGCTTTGTATCATCAGCAGTCACTGTTCCTCTGCTGGACGAAGGCCTCCCTCCTGCCAGATCATCGCATTCTATCTCTCGCCAGTTATTTCCATACATCCTTGTAATGTCTACCTCTATTCCTTTTACCTATGTGGGCCCAGGAAAGTACTTCGTTCGCCCAGTTTTGTATACGGAAACTAAAACCACATACTTGATTTTACTGTTGCTCCCGCTATTCCGCTGGCATCTCAGCTCAACCCAATTGGGCTTCCTCATTGCTCTTGAAAACCAAACATGAAACTCCATGGATGCGATAGCAACTGATGATTACCATTGCTGATACAGTAGGCAGGTGTGTAGCACCACTGTTGCGTAACTACTAAGTTTACTATTATGCAGATCTGCCATATGCCTGTATTGGAACTTGTGAGGCGTAAGTCATGCACTGTGGATTATTGATTATTTCCCTGCATTATCACGCAACACAAGTATACCACTAGTTGAGCGACCGATACTAAGAGCTGTAGTCTGTGCTCTGTGCGTGAGTAATACACCTGACTATCAGAGGCTAGACTGTAGACAACTCACTACAACTCCGTATCAATCAACACTCGGGTTCCATTCACAAAACACTTAGCGTTTGTATTGGCAGTAGGACATGTGACGTCAAATACTAACAATGCTGTGCTATAAAGTCAAGCAATGGAGCAGTCGGTCAGTAATACATCGATAGCCAGTCAAGAAGCACTCACAGTCAACAGAGCTTCAACATCTTACTGGTAAGATAGAGTGGGCTGCCAAATATCAGCTCCACAGCTAAGGTTTGTCAACAGAGATTGCCATTGTGATTAGTGAGGCATACTGTTTTGTATTGCTAACACTGGAAATACGTAATATTGGTTTAGGCTCATTTGTATTGAGGATATTCATTGGCATGTAAGTTAACCAATTCTAAATCCATACCGGCGCATAAGCAAAACTAGATGTGAATCACGGAGGATTCATGGCTACATGAGCAGAAGCGGAGTAGGAGAAATTTCTCTATGGATTTTCAATACGGCTACAGTTTAATAGTATAATAGCTACAGTATAATATAGTCTACCGTATAATATAATACAGTATAATACAGTATAATATAATACAGTATAATATAGTCAAACATTAGACACTGGAAATCCTAACGATTTCCATCATGTTATGTTAGCCAGCTGGCTCAATACTATACGGTATCCAAACCCTGATTGGGCACGGCAGATGACAGATCACCGTGCAAGAAGTCTGCGGGCAATATCCCGAAAATGTGCATTGTATTCACGGGAGAAAGCTCCCATTTCACTCGAGCTCAGTCATGCTAAGGTGGTTTACATGTGTTAAGGGAGGGATTAGACAGCAGTTCATAAAACGTAGAAGCTGTTACTACTAACATAACTAGATGAATGTGTACGTGTGAAAATATTGGCGTGATCGTGCCCTATCTGTCAATCATTTTGCCACCATCGGCCTTTGTATAGCACAAGTGTAAATTGTACCAGCATAGAGGTATCAATCCAATAATCACTCTATGAATAAATCACAAAAATAGATAGCTTCTGTGGGGTTGTTTTTCGGTGTACTGTGGGCGGGTCCTATTGTAAGTTCCATTACCTGTATCAGCAATCTTTACTAGTTATCATTGCATAACCACTTTAATACCGGTTATAATTCTTTGAATTGTTTGTATACAACAGGAAGCTGATAGCCTTTATTTGTGTCCAAAGCATAGGGTTACTTAATCCAAAACTGTTAATACAAAGGCAGTCGGTGTGGATGCGAACGGCAAGATTGGGTTAGCAGAATTTTACACCCAGTACTTATCACTCAATGCAACTCTTACCTAATCCATTTTAATTGAATTTCCAACAATGAAGGTGTATTGTTTTAAAGTAGTAATTTGTAAGTGTTTTGAACTATGTATCCAGCTTGCACCTGCGTTAGCGAGCTACCAATGTACATAGCCTGCCATTCGTATTTATTGGGTTCATAGTACATCATCAGTCTAAATACCTGGGGTTCACAACCTATGGTAGCTTGATTTGACATCTACACTGTAGTATCACAATACTTGGCAAAGCCCCAACATGATACCTGCGGTGCCCTACCAGCATGTCACAAATGAAATACCTGTAATACTAGGCCTGCAGTGAATCATAGAACTAAACTCTAGTCCCTAATGCCATATAGCGACCCAGCAGTCTCATTCTTAATGTTATTCACTGTTTGTAGCAACATGGAGGCCTTGTTGAAGCACTTGGGAAATCCCGGTCGGTATCATCTCCTGATAGCAACCCTCTTTGCTATAACATGGTGGTCCGTCTCCCTCGGAAACGTCAGCATGACTTTCTACGGTTTCACGCCAAACTACACATGCGACGCTGAGAAAATGCTAAGTGAAGGTGGAGCAGGCTCGCTGCGGAATAGAGGGTATTGGTATCTGAATGACACAAATGATCCTTGTGAATTCACAATAACCAATGGTAACACAAGTGAGAGCCTCGCCTGTTCTCAATGGAACTTTGAGACGAGGAATGGTAAAGACGCCTCCATCGTAACGGATGTGAGTTCATTCAATAT
>Ga0224511_10001814_pt1 | contig 13534 bp, 11 predicted proteins | sample SF_May12_sed_USG_2_FD_169988 | JGI IMG/M metagenome (GOLD analysis project Ga0224511, IMG submission 169988) | Sediment microbial communities from San Francisco Bay, California, United States - SF_May12_sed_USGS_8_1 | ecosystem: Environmental > Aquatic > Marine > Sediment | place: USA...
GAAACAACCATTCCTCATGAAAACCTAGTGAACATAACAAATCACGTAATAATGAACACCATGACAGTTTGTTTTGATATATAACACTATCATTTAACAAAGTAAGATATATCTTTTTGTTGAACTTATTATTATTTGTTCATAACAACTTAGTCCAATATTTTATCATAATATAAAATTATTGCGTTTGGTAGTTAACACGTCCAAGTTCCCCATAGATAAAACATTCTGAGTATTTGCCTTGACTGCTGTTTTCTCGTGCAGGCTATGCTTCCTGGGGGCTTTCCCTTTCATCAGTTTAATAATCCTACCTTTCTTTTACAAAATTGCATATGGACTTTCTTAATACTATTTCCCTTTATAAATCCCCAAACTTCTCCAGCAGTTCATAATAGGTGTAATTAACTTATCAAATTAATCTAATCGGTGTTGCACACTAACGTCTGTAAACGTATACAAACATTTATTCATTTGAAATATTGCTTTAAGTGATTGTCCTGCTCAAGTTTTTTGAGCCTCTGAAAATGAGCAACCAGAGGTAAAAACAACACCTAGGTAATTAAACTTGTTAACAATTTCGATTTCACAATTATTTATTTAAATGATATATTAATAGGCAATCTGCCACCTTTTCTAAAAATCATAATCTTTGTCTTATTGGTATTAACAACTAGTTTCCAACGATTACAATACTCTTCTAAAATAAAGAGGTTTTCTTGCAACTCCTTAGCTGTATTTCCAAAAAGTACAATATCAGCAGCATATAAAATGATAAACACTTTAAAAGAATCAATATCTATACCACTTATATCCTTCTCACAATACACAGATTCTAAATCATTTACAAACATGGAAAACAAAAAATGGCGATTAACACTCTCCTTGGCGAACACCTAATGTGCATCCAAAGAAGTCATCACTTAACATATTATTATATTTAGACTTTAGACTTAACAACAGAATACATAGATTTTATAATGTCAAGTATTTACCTTTAAGTCCGTATTTGATAAGTTTGTACCAAAGATTCTCTCAAACAACATAGTCGAATGCTTTGGTAAAATGAACAAATGCACAATATAACTGTTTACCACATCTCATCAACAGTGCTCATTTTCTGTCTAAAACCCGCCTGAGCTTCCACATAAACAGAATATTTTTCTGACCAATCAGACAGTCGCAGGTTTAATATTCTTGTAAAAAGCTTACCAAGCGTGCTTAACAAAGTAATGCCTCTATAATTATTTTTGTCATTAACGCTACCTTTCTTGTGTAAAGGAATAACAAAGCCTTCAGACCATGACTGAGGAAAATAGCCACTATTAAAAACTTTATTAAACAATGTGCAAAGATATGGCAAAAGTGTTTTCTTACCATGAATAAAGAATTCATTTAAAAGCAGATCAGGTCCACCGCTCTTATTAGTTTTCAATTCTTTAATAGCTTTATTTATTAATTCTATTGAAATGGGCATATTAAGCTCATCAAACATAATACTAAATTTATTATGTTTATATTTATCGATAAATGTAATACATCTTCATCAGGACTAAAAAATCTATTTTGTGGGTTATTTACACATCTAAAATATTGTTCAAATACACTTAACGATATATTTGCATTATTGACACCAGCTGTTTGTTTGAGCATATTCCAATACTGTTTGGCATTCTTATATCTAGCTTGTTCTAATTGTTTAGTTTGTGTTTTATCATACATAAATCGTTGCTTTCTTATACATGTCTTATAAACTGATCTTGCATGACTATGTGCAATACTATTTTCTACAGAGTGTGACTTTCTATACATATTCAATGTTTTATAAAATGTATTTCTCATTTCAGTGCACTCGCTTGTAAACCATGGTTAATGTGTATTATTAACAGGTAAAGTATTTGTTTTCACACGTCGTTTTAACAGCGGTGATGCAACACCATCAATTATATTATTAAACTCCAATATACAATAATCAATATCTTTATTGGCTGAACTGTTTAAAACGCTGGAGTTCCAATTATTTAAACTATTAACAACATCATTCTCTAACAAATTTTGCTTAAACATATCCTTCAGTTCATTGCACCATACATATTTGTATTCTATTGGTATGCCGTCGTTAACTGAGACACCAATACTACTACTACTACTACATTGATCAAACTTAAAAGAGGAATCAACTATACAATGGTCAGACAGAATATTTGGTTCATGAACATATAATTCATCAACACAGCTTAATAAATTTGTGGTGGACAATACATAATCAACTAAGCTCGATCCGCTCCTGCCAACAAAAGTGTATTTCCCTTGACAGTCATTGGCAAATCTGCCATTAGGCATTCTAAAACCAGTTTGTTTACGAAGATCAAGTAGCAATAATCCATTATTATTAATATGACCTTTATCCTGAGAGCATCTAGGTATACAAGTATCTGATGAATAGTCATCGGGCAGAAAGTCGTTATGCACATAATTTTCGTCCGTAACTTAATCCGGCAAATCTGATGTTCGGGCATTCATATCACCGCACACAATAAGATTTAAATTACTGCCGACTTATAAATCTAAATTGCAAATATATTCAGACAATCTGTCAAATGTGTGACTTTCTATCATTGAATTTCTACTGCTACCTTCTGGTACAACATAACATAAACAAATATACAGATCATCTTTTAAACACCTTTTAGAGCCTGAGATTTTTAAACATACTATATCATCGTGGCATTTAAAAATCAACGTATCATTGCTCACATAATTATTTCGAACATAAACTACAATGCCCCCTGAATAACGTTTACTTGATTTCAACAACTCTGTACGATTCAACACAAAATATTCAAAACCGTTATAACTTAATTGTGAGTAACTATGTGTCCATGTTTCAGTCAACAAAACAATATCATGTGTATCAAAACTTTAGTTAATTCTTTAGTGTTTAATTTATTTACACGGCGAGAAGATAAACCCTGTACATTTAACAAGGCACAATGAAAATTGGCCTTCTGTGCGCTATCCTATCAGCTTGCACCACGATCACTGTCACAGTTATCGACAGAAGGCGGTTGACCTTGATCGCACTGCACGTGGTTTTGCTCCTCATGTGTTTTGGTGTCGGCTGACACAGTCCGTTTTGTGTTCCCGGTGCAATTTTTGGCAACGGGTATAACCGGCGAGTTATTTTTGTCACTGGGCAAAACCAACTGGTCAGATTTGCCTTTACTTTTGCTGGCACTAAACTGTCTTCTATAAGGCATCGCAGAGCTTGATCTGCGTTCAGCTCTGGAAACTGACCTGTTGGCGACCCTTGAGCGTCCACGCGTAGGCACTTTGTTTTCAGGAACCAGATTAGGATTGGTAGCATCAGTATATATGATTTGTACTGAAGTCATCTCTTGGTATACCGGGATCCCAGATACTGACCAAACGTTATTGACACGGTAGAAATGTTTTGTTCAACATTATGTGGATTTGCCGTTTTAAAAAATGTGGAGTTAGCATGAATCACAGAGCTGTCGCTTCCCGTCTGCTGCATAGTAGACTGTGAGGCGGTCGTCGTCGCCGGCGGAGGCCACAACGTCGACGCTGAGGTTGTCATCATCAGCGGCTGCGGCTGCACCGCAGATCCTTGGGCCGGCGTCGTCACCGGCTGTGGCTGGAACGTAGATCCTGGTGCCGGCGTCGTCACCAGCTGTGGCTAGAAGGTAGATACTTGGGCCGGCGTCGTCACCGGCTGGGTCTGCAACGTAGACCACAGGGCCGACGTCAACGGCTGTGACTGCAACGTAGACCACAGAGTCGGTGTCGTCACCGACTGTGCCTGCAGCGCAGATCCTGGGGCCAGCATCGTTACAGCCTGCGTCTGAAACGCAGACCACGGGGTCGGCGTCGTCACTGACTGCGATTGCAACGCAGACCATGGGGCCGACGTCATCACCTGCTGCGGCCGCAGCGCAGACCACGGGGTCGGCGTCGTCACCGGCTGGGTCTGCAACGTAGACCACGGGATCGGCGCCGTCACCGGCTGGGTCTGTGCGATATGATGTGAGACTGGAGTAGACGCCGGTTGCACTGTAGCTCTGAGTGTTGGCGGCACCTGGGTGGGTGGCGATCGCTGACTGATAGCCTGTACTTCCATGGGTACAGAATCATTGGCATGGAAGTGATCCAAGCGCATAGGACTAATGTTATTTAGATCCAACAGTCTCTACCAATGAACTCGCTACATTCTGGTAGTTCATCATGCACAATCTTATTATCATGGGCTAGCTTCGCAGGGTACACGATTTGCACTTTTGACCGTGGGTATCGATTTCTAAGCTCTTTGTATCTTGGCCAGAGACGCCCCCTTGCAAGTTGAATTTCGCGAGGGAAATCGTAATCAATAGAGGAATTGGGGTTTTAAAGACGTCGCGCATTATTCATTATAAGCTTATTTGACCGAAATCGCGAAAATGTGCAATAATAGGACGACTCTGATGTTGCCTCTGGGGATTTCTCTGGCCAAGACGATGGGCCCTTGCAATGTACACAGAAGATGGGTCTATGTCCATACGATTTCTTAGAAAGTTGTGTATTATCTGTGTACAGTTTTCTCCGTGATTCTCAATAAAAACCCTGAATATTAAGTTATTACGTCGGGTTCGAGCTTCCATATCAATAGATTTGTATGCGAGTGTCTTTAGAAAGCGTGTTTGCGAATTTGTAGTGTTGATCACTTGAGAAAGTTTGTTATTAATATTAACAAAATTATTTCCAAGATGAATTACTTCTTTTGCACACATAATTTGTTCCGACCTCATGACACGTTGCTCGTCGAACAAGTGAACCATTTTATCCTCCATCGAGCTATGAATATAATCCTGCCTTGTAATTAAACACTGATATCACTAAGTTGTCCATTGTTCACGGTTTCCCGCTCACACAATAGTTCAAACCTGTTTTGTACAGGTATAAAAAATCACTTTTTGCATGATTAAATGCTTTTTTTGTTTGCAACAATTATAACAAATTCAACACACACACACACACACACACACACACATTATCCTACAAAATTACAACGAAATTCTTTCAAAATGTCACTTTATTCCAATAAAAAACGATAATTTTGTGTCCATCGAAAAAAACTGACGACCTGTAAAACCGATCACGTGACATGTGTTGGTCGTAGAATTTAATAAATGCATAAAACCGTCATAACCGTCAGACTACAACATTAGACCGTCGTCTCACATAAATGGGAGAGAGTTTTAAGATAAAGTTCTTTAGAAATAGAAGTATATGTTCTTGAATGTTTAGTTTAAAATAGCATACCAGCGAATACTATGATTCACTATTGCAAACGCCATGCACGAATTTCGGTTAGTCAGGTTTTGGCATATGTCTTTTAATATACTTGTCATTCACCTAATCGACGTGCTATACCTTTTACATGCCATTCGCGGTTTTCCATTAACATTGTTACACTGGTTTAATACAGAGGCGTGCGGCAACACGACGCGGCTCCTTCTGTCAGAAACCCCCGATGACCAAATCACTGTATCGTCAGTCAGGCGAACCGGTGACCCCACACTGGTAGGGTATCGTCTCCATTCCTCCGGAAGGTACAATGGCCAAACCATAATGACACGCGGATGTTGGAGCGCGGCAACTAATGACCAGAACCAGTTTATTCAGGTACTATGTCTAACTTACTTCAGCTGATGTATAATCCGTGTGTGGCAACTTTTTCAAGTCACTTCAAAGTTCGGGCTACATCACAGTACAGTAAATTCGGCAGTATCGGGTCAGTAAAGAAATTAACGAAGCGTGTCTTTTTAAAAGGAAATTTTGGAGAAACAAATCTGCATTAATTGTTCAACAAACAATTTCTCCTTACCATGAAAAAAACAACAGAAATTCTTTACAAATGAAAAAAAAACGTTTTTTTGAGTATCCAACTGCATGCTGTAAATTTGACAGTTGCGGGTCACACTTGAATCACGTGACAAATGTTTCTTTTCTTTTATCAGGGGTCATCTAAACAATGTTACAATCAAACAAAACAGATGTTTTTAACAACAAGACATCTATAACACACTTGCCTTAAAATCAAAACAAAACATATGTAAAATAACGACCTAACCATAACACATTAAATTATTTTTTTGCATACTAAACAAACAAAAAATGAATAAAGAAATGTAAAATAAGAAAATAAACTAGTTGATTTTGTAGTTTTCGGCACAATATCAAATCACATTATAAAGAAATATTATAAATGGTGTTATATCAAAATCGTTTTTGCCATGTGCGTGTTTACAATGCTCGGCATAAAAATGTAACATCAGCACTAAACAAAATATTCTTCAAAACAAGTGGATTAAAATGTATTGTGTGTATGCTAACCTAGGTTCAACAACAGAATTACATAAATTAGTAATATTAATCTGTTTGTTAAAGACAATTCCGGTCTCTCTTTTTGATGAAATGGCAAAAAAACCTGGAATTTTATTCCAAAACAATGATTTAGTCCATGAAGCAAGTGACTTTATCATCATATGTTTAAATGACTTTTTTCCAAGTGTGTGACACTATGCTAATCTTATACAATTCCTTTATTGATAAATGTTGAGTTTTGCAGTATTAAGGAATGGAATGTGTTAAGTTACTTTTTTCTCCAAGATTTTTATCCATGTTTGTCTGTTAAATTTGTCACGGACGGACATAGTGTGGGACGGAAATGGTTTACTGGTTGTGGTGACTTGGCCAGAAAGAAATTCTCATGGGATTTAGTATACCTATTACCTCTAGTTGGGTCTTACTCGCAATGATAACAACATTTCATTCGCTTTACTATGTTAAGAGGATCTGGTTACGTGTACGGACAAACATTGTGGGACGGAAAATAAATACCGAAATATAAAATACCACAACAACAAATGTCCAACTTCCAATGACATGTTATTTCTTTTTACACCTTTTTCCATCAACCATCTAGTATTTCAGCTACATTGTACATTTGTTTCATGTAATTGTATCAGCTTAATGGAAGATAACCAAAGTGTGGGTCAAATTTTGCATCTTTTTTTGCATTTGGTTTTATTAAAGAATACTGTCTGATCAAGCTGTCATGGCTTTAAATGGACATCATGTCATACACCGTCAGAAACTAGAAACAATATGGGAATTGTAGATATGATGTTCTAAATAATCAAAAGAATAACACATAAAACAATCCAGCTACATTTCTACCATATCGAAGATGTTACATTGTTTTTGCGAAAAAGTGGTATATTTCGGAAGATAAATGCTCCCAGCGAGACTATTTAACATAGCTGGCCCTTCATTTTGTCTTTACAGATTGTTTGGAGTAAGGGCAACATAACAAGGTACTCAACTTCCCTGAAAAACAAAATTTGGGTCGGCAGACCCAGGGTTGACGAGTTCTTAAACCCTTGACAGTTCCTTTTAGTCTAAAAATAGATTTGTGTGAAACATAATAGTCGCCGTGACTCATGCAGATGAAAAGTAGTTCTAATTTTAAAAAGCTCCTGTTCATTTGTATAGAAAATTGCAAATCTTAAAATGATGTGCAAAATGGTAAAGACTATTTTTGAAATTATCATTATTAGAAAAAAGGATTCACTTGGATTGTTACACCATATTCATGCGCGATATGTATCACGATATTGCAGGTTCTAAAAACAGTTATTACCGCATACCCTTTTAGCCAATCAGAAGGCTCCCATTCGAGAGGTGTGGCTATCATAATTTCGGCGGGGGGGCTATTAAAACCCGGGATCTGATGGGACTGGTCGGGATCGACCGGGACCCGGTCCCGGGTTTTAGCATTTGGCACTTTTGGATCCCGGTTCCCGGGTTTTGATGTTATCGCGATCACTGATATTATTTTTTTCTTGCCTCTGGCTATTAACGATAGTGACGCGATGTGTATTGATATATCTCGTCTCATAGTCTTGCTACAGAGAATTGACCAGTTGTATTTTAGATTTTGTACTAATATTTTATAAAAATGAATTATGATATAACAAGTACATATAATGTTATATAATATATAATAATGTATGTCATATAAAATATAAGTATTTTTTGCTGTTTAATGTTTTAATTTTTATTATTCACTGAACATATAATTTAATATATAATGTCATTTAATACATAATATTATAGTATATATCATAATATATAATATTATATAAGGTTATATATAACCTTCTATATTATGGTAAAAATACTTTACACTTTGTTATAAAAATGTTTATATAATGTAATATTAAATATATGTGGTATTACATAACGTCATATATAATATTATATATAATATTTAACGGTTTTTTGATGGCCGACCCTTCAGTACCTTCAGTCCTTTGATTGTTTTGTGGGAAAGTAGGATTGAAGGTCAGGTGTTTTGGTGCCAAGCATTGTGAACACGCTCCTATACCTTTGAGGAAGTCCCTACTGCTGACCCGGAATTGTCGTACGTGAGTGAACTAGGTCAAATAATCAGCAAATATTAAAACAGTTGGACAAAAAGTAACTTTTTAAAAATATTGGTCAGTGGTAAAGTTGACTACACAAGTATATGTAATAAGTGCATGTTTTAGAGGGGGTGCTATTAATGAATAAATGGCCATAAAATTGTGCAACAACGAAGACATGAACTGAAAGGATTATTCATATATGCTATATTGCCACTGCCGGCCCGATCAACTCAATCAAGCCCGATCAAGCAATCGGGTACTGGTCTGACTCGGTCGGTATGAGTGTACGGGAGTGGTCGTGAAGGTCGTCCTTGGTCGGCCTCACTCGGGCTCCCTACCCGAATGTTTTGACATGTCAAGATCGAGTTGCCAAGCCCATTGAGAAACGCTCGAGGAGCGATCGTGTATTAGTCGAATAGAAGATCGAGTTGATCGAGAATCATTCGTGAAGCGATCTAGTTGGGTCGGATTGAAATTGTTTACCCAACCTGTACCCCGTCTGTACCCGATCTTCCCGACTTCTACTCGAGTAATATCCGATCGCAACCCGATTTAGTCGGGTTTAGATCTGGCGGCGATCGAGACAGTTGGTCGAGTTGAGGTCGTGTAATGCTCGCGAATATATCGGGATAATCGAGCGTTTGTAATCGCCTAGAGGTTGACAAGACAAGTTGCGCTTGGTCGGGTTGTAAACGGGAAATTTAGGGGATCGGGTTGATCGAGTTGATCTAATCGGCAGTGGGAACCTACATTGAACGGTGGAACTACACTACATGTAATGTCACTTAAATGGCATGTGTTAAAGGTTGACTTCAACAGGACCATGCATGTAGCTGGCATTGCCACCCAGAGTCGGTCCGTCAACGAAAAAGTTCTGTATCAGCAGTGGGTAACGCAATACTTTGTCTACTACAGTCTGGACTGTGTTAATTTCACTCCATACTACGACGAGGAACTAGAAGAAAAGGTAAATTACCTCCGTATAACTTTTTACATTATACCAATGTTTGTTGTCAGTTGTTAACAACATTTCCCATAGTTTGTCTATGTACATTCCTAGCTCACTCGGCATGCGAGCAGCTTTGTATCGTTTGCATTATGGAAACGAGTTCGACTTCAACACCGGAAACCTTTTTTCAAGTTGAGAAGCTTATTTGTGTTAAAAACACGATTAGTATGTACAACTTTATTTATATATTTATTTTTAAAAGTTGACATGCATTCATAATGGCCTTCAATTAAATATATCCGTTAAGCGAATATGCTTGCAAAGTGATTTGAAAGAAATATGTTCATTTTATCCAAGGATGACAAGATCCACGGCACATCTTTACAGAGACACGGATACAGCACGCGAAAATGTAATTGTTTATTATACATTGTATTTATTCGCCATTATTCTGTAAATTGTTTATGTTTCAATATGTTATGATTAAATATGAAAAAATATAAAACAATAGTTTCAAAAACAAAATTATTCCACAAAAGAAAACACACTCAAAATAAAAGTATGCATACGTCTTCTTTTACACAATGTTACACACATGGATATAAAGTAATTTAACACATTTTAACATAGCAAGAAATAAAAAAAGAAAATCAAAATGTTAAATTGGTGTGGGGATAAGATCTCCGGCCGACTGGGTGGTAATCAAGTACTTTATCCACTGTTCTAGATGTAATATATACATGTATTTTCAGCAAGGCCTTAATAGCATTACAAATGGGTGATTCATTATCAATTATTCTTTATATCAATCAAATGTCTTACCCGCTGATGCTGACTGTAGCACAATACTGCTGCTCCAATCTAAATGGGCGTGTCGATCGTTGGTGTCTCAGAGGGTGTTTACTTAAACATTGCATTACATTATGCTATGTTGTTTTGTGTTATGTTATGTTATGTTATGTTATGTTATGTTATGTTATGTTATGTTATGTTATGTTATCATGTAGTGAGTGTGATGTTATGGCATGTTGAAGGTGTTCCCAGGCAACACCCATGCAAGTGAGGACGTGGTGATAAACAGCCTGCCATGGTCCGTCCGTGCACGTTGCGTTCGTGTCAACCCGCGGTCGTGGCACGACGCAGTTTCGTTGCGCTTCGATGTGCTGGGCTGCGATGTGTAATCATACGTCACCGTTTAACATAACTCAGAATCCCACCCTGGCTTGAACCACTGCTCCTCTGTCCTTACCATAGCACAAAGCCAATGGACCGTTCCACAACTGTCAATCATGATCATTTACAAATGTACATGGTCCATTTTAATCCAATAGATTAGGCTTATACTGTCAGCTGACAATCTGATCTAGAAAATACAAAAGAAAAACTTTCTTCCTGTTTGTGATAAACCTTATCACAAGATCAAAGAAAATATGTCGCATGGGAAGGAGCTTGAAAATAATTTGGAACTATCCATTGGCGACTGTCAAGTACAAACAAAAGTCCCGATGATACGTCCTTGGTCAATATGGTTGTCTTTGTAAGCTGTTTGTGTCACGTTATGAATGTCATAGTTTTATGAAATGCATTTTATTTCATTGTGTAAGTATACGTCATTATCTGCAGTAGTGTAATATCTATTTTTAAACTTTTACACATTTCTTATAATTATGAGCCTTTCTCAGTTCACATTCTTTAATTTCGTTTTCGGTAAAGATGCTGAATTAAATATTAAAAGGCTATTTCTGAAATCCTTAAGTTAAGATACAATTGCGTTGTCTTAAAATTTCGCTTTCGCTTTAAGACGTCACTACTGTCTCAGTATGTTTTTCTATATACTTTTGTTTCCCTTTTCTAGTGTGTATCTTTTTCTACATACTTATGTTTATAATTATGCTGTATAATTGCCTTATATTATTGTTATATTTTGTACTGTACATATCTTTCCCATTGTTGTAATATATTTATGCCACATTGTAAATATGTTATGGTCTCCGCTTGCGGAAGATAATAAAGTATATATACTGTAAAACAAAGTATGGTGCATTTAGCACGCGGTCTTTTCCTCTCGTCCAATCAGGTGTTGCAGTTCGCCGTGATCTATATTGCATAGTTCCCTACTTTAGAAGATTTAGCGTGGTGCCATATTTATAAATGGGCCTGTCCCACCTGCTGAAACGAGAAACAAAGTATGTTGTGCTAAATGCATCATGCTTGACCTCGGTGTCAAAGTCGTGTAGTCAAGGGCAAACAAGGACTTACCTTTACTGAGCGTTTATCGTGCGACTTTTGTTAACATGAACATTGTATTTTAAACCATTAAACATTTAAAAATGTTTATATCTTTTATTTCAAATCAAGTTTGTTTCAAGTTTTGATTTATTTTACAGTCAGTGTTTTTGTCCAGAAAAATGTTATTAATGATGTGATTTCTAGCTCAAATTTAAAACCTTATAACTTTAAATATATTTCTATGAAACGTTTCCTTTTAAATAATCATGAGAACAATTAAACATTCAATTCACACGAATAAAGAGTGATCTGTGTCGTAAGTTTTATAATATATAAATTTAGATATGTACACCCATGTAAATTTTTAAGGATAAGTTAATATTGCATACCTTGTATAATAATTTCTTATTCTTTATGTCTACGTCGATTCAACGTATATTATTAAAACAGTTTTTACCGTTGTATTTAAGTCATATTTGTTTTTTGCATTTACCGTACGGTACAACATTTCAGCACCCCAAGCAGCGCCTATTGCCGCTATGTATCAGGTTGACCTAAAGTTTCGAACGTCAGCACCCAACGTTTCATTTTATTAACTTACGTTTGTAACTGCGTCAAGTGGCGAAGTCAGTTACTGGGGAGCAAGTGATTATTAAAACGATGGTGTTAAACCGATTTCGGGGCAATCTCATATGCTTATGAAGAGATTGTGTCAGTCAGGTGCTTCTTCCACGTTTTTTCTAGACTTCACTTGCTTTAAGTCGCGCTTAAAGGCGCAATAATTGAATCAGATATGGGTTGACACTGTTATGGCTTTGTTCAAAGAAACGTAACTCTTAAATGTTTAAATCATTAAGTAGGGAAAACATGTCTTTAACATCTACAGTGCAAAGGGTTTAGCTGCACAAACATGTAACATGGTATATTGGAGAACACTTTTATGGCTATGTTCAAGGGGGGCATAACTAAGACTTGCACATTTTTCTTGGTTGAGTTTGGATATGTTAGGCCCCATCCCAATTGCAAAAGATATATATAACATGATATGATAGACATGAAAATATTGAGCTGCACAAGTATATAACTTGGTATATGGGCGAGCACTTCTTTTCAGTTTTCTGTTTTTTATTTCCAACAACAGCCTAACAATAATAGTTAAGGTTCACTGAGTATGGCGTTTAAGTCTGCTGTTTAAAACATAATAGGGTTGAAAATGTTTAAAACAGAAGATGAGAATAAATCTACAGCATGATATACTTGAATACGTGTTGTTAGCTTTTTGTCTTGTTTGAGATATACTAGCCCAAATTTCTAAACCGCCACCTAGTGTATTTGGGAATATCTCAGGCATCTTGAAAGGGACCTTTATGAAATTTTGCATAAATGATAAAGAATCTATGTCATATGTGTCAGTAAAAAATAATGGCAATTTAATTTAAAATATTCATTTGATAGCACCGAGGTGTTGAAATTCATTTTCACATATCAGCAACACCATTTAAGTACATAGTGTTATTAGCGGGTTTGCCCAATATTTGCTTGAGTAACTGCGTAACATCTGCTTATCATTAACATTGCATACTTCCTGAGGTATTTTAGGTTAATTCCAGCAATAAATTCCGCCGGCCTTCATAAGAAACATTATCACGCTGTGTTCCGCGTCGATGGTCTAGCTCAGCCCAGACATGCGAATTCAGGACCGATCAAGAACTCTTAGGTTGTTATCTTAGAGCATCTAAAGACCAGCCCTTGTTGCAGACGTGCATTATTTTGCATAAGTAGCGTGCCCCTGTTTTTGTATGTGAGGCGAGGAAGCGGAAATGTGACGTCCATGAATCCCAAAAATGATTTGAGACTTTTTCCGCGCAAT
>Ga0224511_10001815_pt1 | contig 13533 bp, 15 predicted proteins | sample SF_May12_sed_USG_2_FD_169988 | JGI IMG/M metagenome (GOLD analysis project Ga0224511, IMG submission 169988) | Sediment microbial communities from San Francisco Bay, California, United States - SF_May12_sed_USGS_8_1 | ecosystem: Environmental > Aquatic > Marine > Sediment | place: USA...
TTATATATATGGACTATTTATTGCATCTATCTGTAATTGAGGAGTAGGCGTTCGGAGAACACACCGTGTCCCCTAAGAGCCCCCTTATAATCCCCTTGACCAATTATTATTTTTAATTGTGGAGTAGGCGTTTGGAGTATCAGCCGGTAAGATCGTTAAATGATTATAAAAAATAAAACAAAATATAGCAGAAATAAGAAACAACATGAAACCAAATAATAACATAAATATCACTATATATTTATTTTCGCTTCGCGAAATGCGGCTCAATCTTCTGCCGGAAGCTAAACATTGTGTTCAATAGTTCATTGTCTGCATAATGTTGTGTTTTATTATAAAAAAGAAAAGGTGTTATTGTCTTTAAAAACATGCATAAAACGTTGCGATAGAGTAAGTTTAGCTTAAATCTCGCACACAGCAACTTCAACATGTTATTATACTTACTCTTAGGACAGAAATATTCGCGTGTGGTATGATACCCAACCCAGTATTTTTCATTATCATCAAGCTTTGGCAAATATTGTGGCATTTCAATTACGAAAGAGTCATTATCAGCGTAGAACTTTGGTTTTGCAAGTGTGCACGACATAGTTGCATCGATAAACGTTTTCCTTTTTGTTCCAATGTATGTTCCTGAAACAATAATCTTTGTGAAAGCGTGTGTAATAATCCTATATCAGAATATATAATAATCAAATCACCTGATCCCCCTAAACTTAGGATATGTGCCAAGCATAACCATTATGCGATGTTCCTAGATGTTCACCCAGGCTAAAGGTTTTACCACATAAGATAAAAATGGCATTTTTGAAACATTTTTTCTAACCCTGTTAGATTTACCTACTTATGCAACCGAATATACCCATCTTTACGATGATTATTATGCTACAGGGTTACCAAAATATAAACCATGTGTAGTCTGATCAATTTATCACGCGGTTTAGAAGAAAACGTCGTTTTAAGGTTTCCTACATAATTTAATGTGAAATTGTGGTTCAAAGGACGGATCAATGGTTAACCGGGATCCGGACAACTCTCCGTCCGGACATTTCTCCGTTCACGAAACTTGCACAGGCGAACAATTCTCCGTTCATAGTGTTGCAGGGTCGTACAATTATCCTTTCATGTGTTTGTACAACCGGACAAACCTCCGTTCATATTTTATCAAAGTCTATCGCCATTTGTTAAGCCGACGCGGATAATAATAATGATATTAAATTGCTTCATAATTTCATTATTGACTTTAAAGTACATGAAGGTAAGAAAGGACGTAAATTTCTGATTTTACATTCCCATAGATACATATTGTATAATGGTGTACGTGAAGAAAGAAAAATATTTATTTGGAGTTAACGAATTTAGAATATGTTTTTTTTTGGTATTATACAGATGTGTATAGATATTTTAATAAACCTGCACGCATATGAACATCACATTTGTGTAATTAAATAATAAAAGATTGTCTTAACAAACAAATCAATTTCCGTTTGTTATAAAACCTTACTCTAATTAAATACTAAAAGACAATCGTCACCAACAATAAAAAAAAATGTTGTAAAAAATAAAACTGTACGGTGGCACAGAGGTGACCTCCGCAACACTTAATTTATATTGTGGCCACAACTTAGTAAATTGAGGCCACAACTTAATAACTTGTGGCCACAACTAACTAACTTGAGGCCACGACTTACTAAATTGTGACCACAACTTAGTAACTTGTGGCCACAACTTACTAACTTGAGGCCACGACTTACTAAATTGTGGCCACAACTTAATAACTTGTGGCCACAACTTAGTAACTTGTGGCCACAACTTAGTGAAGCCAATCAAAACATCCGTTTCATCTTTGCATATTTATGGTAATACCACAGTTAGTACCCCTGATACATGTACTCCCATTTAATGACACAGGCTCAACGCCAAAGACATAGAACACAAAAGCTAATTCCACATTTACTATTTAAATAAAACAACCACATCAGAAAGATAAGTGACATTATTACTCTGTCATGTTTAGAATATATTTTTACAATTTGTCCCTTTTTAATTAAGAACTTCATTAAATATGTTACCTTGTGGAATATCTTCCCACTAACTGAAGATATTTAATTCAAACTTGGAATAGTTCTAGTCAGACAAGTATTTGCATCCAGGGGGCGCTCCTGTTATAAATAAAAAAACTCATTTAAGCTATCCCTTTTTTTCAACATTTCATTTGGCGTTGAGCCTATGCCATTAAATGGGAGTATCAGGGGTACTAACTGTGTTATTACCATAAAAATGCAAAAATGGAACGGATGTTTTGATTGGCTAAAGTTTAAACTAAGTTGTGGCCACAAGTTACTAAGTTGTGGCCACAAGTTATTAAGTTGTGGCCACAAATTAGTAAGTCGTGGCCTCAAGTTAGTAAGTTGTGGCCTCAATTTACTAAGTTGTGGCCACAATATAAATTAAGTGTTGCGGATGTCACCTCTGTGCCACCGTAAAACTGTGAACTAGACAAACTATCTATCTTAACAAATTGCACCGATTATAAGCACTATTCCACATGATTTTTAAATGAAACTGTTATTTAATGAGAACATAATTTAATTTCAAACTGAAATATTTGTTAGAATATGTTTCAACGCAGCAAAATACTATCATTCCAAAATGGAAATTCTTATCAGTAAGACAGGCTCCAAAACACTCCATGGGGGGTTAGAAGATATGAATGAAACATAGCTATGTCTTTCTGTAATAAATACATTATTTAAATATGCACTAGACTTACGTTTTGATCTTTCATAGTGTACGTACTTCTCTATGCTATAAAAGTATAAGTGATGAACATTGACGTTTGCCTGATGTGTGCACAAATGCACTATTGTTTTGAATAATGCAACCTCGAGCATCGATAAAAATATTAAAAAAACATAATATTGCAAACTGACACACTACACGGTGCAATATACGTAGATCTATACCACATGCTGACATGATAAATCATACAAAAAATAATTAAATTTTAAAAATATAGCCGGGATTTTAAATTCGTGGATTGCCTTACCATGAAAGACACGAAATCAAATATTCAATGAATAAAAATGATTTTACATTATACTAGTAATTCGACCGTAAAACACCACCATTTCTTTATAAACATGTGGTATAATCAAATTATATGTTTACCTTCTATACAAGATAACCGACAAAACAATATCCAAAGCAGTATGTATGCAATGCGTACGCCCATCTTATTTATTTCGAGCAAGTCATGAGTTTAAATGCGTTTAGTCGACACTTAATATTTTATATAGTATCTTTGTTTAAAGTGCTCAATGCAAGAATAGGCGGACGGAAGTGGAACGCGTCGGTAAACAGTGTTTCCTCCCCAGGCTGTCAAAATGCACTGTATCTCTCAACGAGGTCATTTTTAATATGGTACATGTGTATGTCAGTAAGTGAAAAATGCCCTACATGACTCTGGTGCAACAATTATCACACAAGTTACGAATTTCCATCCTTGAAAAGACACACCAACGCTCTTACCCAATGAGCTCTCTGTCCAGTCCTTAACAATAGGTGCCTGATTAAAATATGAATGCCATTATACATTACCTCATTAACATATTCAAAGAGAGGACACCTGTTTTGTTTTTGAGTCAAGAAAAGTGAATTAATCTGGTATTTGTTAGTAACCTATGAACCATAGTAACATACTTCCTGCACAATACTGGGTGTTTTAATTTTTCTGAGACTCGTTGCTTTAGCATTACCACATGTTCGCCTATAAGAGCATAAAACTTTAAGCGGCCCATTAATATAAAATGCCAATAATTTCGATTTCAAAAATCTATGAATTACCTCATATAGTGACTATTTTAATGCAGTTCTAAGAAGGAAAACCGACTGCTATGTGGGTAACTGTCCAGACGCGATCGGGTACATGTTGGCATGGTGCCAAATAACTAAGAACCAATATTTTCACACACTTACTCTGTCGCAAAATTTCACGAATGCATTTATGTTTACTGTACTTTATTGTGTATAAGGGTATGTGTTAAAACATCACTAAATGCACATGAGGCGCACATGGACTTAATTGTTTCATTTAACAAAAGATTTGGCGCAGCCCTTATCCATAAAACATTATTATCGTCATTTTAATATAATGTTTATTTACAATGTTATAAAGTGTTTGTATTATCGACTAGGTCTAAATACCCTAAAATACGTCCAAAGACGGTAAGCATCGTGTCCAAATAAAATCGTTTTTTCCCATAAAATAAGTTGTCATGTACTTGTCATGTACAAACATGCTGACAATAAAGAGACATTCTTTTAAACAGGTGCAGTTGATAATTTTAAAAGCCACAAACATACATGCATTTATAGCTTTATATGTGTGTACAGATATTATTATATGTCTTTATATGTGTCTGACAAATGTGAATTAAAGAACGCGCTATATTGTGCATCTACTTTACAAATGCTAATTGTTGTCGTACCATGTTTAATTTGATTAGTAGGAATAAGTCAATTTGTTACTATGAACAGAAAAGTCCTACCCTGCTGGTAGTCGGATAACCACAGTGTCTACCACCTTACATCAGGAGACAGTCAAGAGCGGACATATGAACAATTGCGTTCTTATAATTGTCAAACACTTTATGTTAAACATGTTAAAATATTGAACATTGTGTGTGAATGGTTTTAACATTATGATTAACGGTGCATGCATTTTTTGACCGACTAACGACCCTTAGGCCCATTTCTAGAAATCAAAGCATATTTGCAACGTTATCATTCAAGCTATGCCAGACCTTCAAATGCTCGTGACATAGGCACCGTGATTACAACGGTTTTTATATGCACAAAAAGCATAATAACAGATGTGTATTGTTATTAGTTATATGTGTAGTACCTCTTCGTTTGTTCATACACCTGTATCAATATGCGAAAATCATACATATTTGCTATTGATCACTTTACCTTTTTATAAGCTTGACATGTTGCCTTTGACTTTATGAAATGTTCAGTGCATTAACATCCCTTTAACATGTTATTCCTATAACATTGATGACTGCACAGTCATTGCTGTTGTTAACGCGACACAATAAGCTATTATGTCGTGTGAAAGCAACTCCGTTTGCAAAACCATTTGTGATAGAAAGTGAAGTTGAAACAATTTTTTTAAGTTTTATATACAATACTTATTACATGCGAATTTTCAATAACACAGATGAAGGGAATTATAAAGTTTATAACGACTTTTTCATTTTTTAAAACATTATTCATAGATGTGAAGTGTGGTATTTTTAAGGGACTCCACTGAGGTCTGATCGTTTAACACACATACATTATTTTTCGAAAACTTTTTTTTTTTCTTGTTGTCCACATGTTTAGGGCATAACAGTGACGGTCTAGCTTATGGTACCTTAATATGTCTTTTATCGATTGCCAATGTCTAAAAACCGAGTTGCCAAGTCGATAGAGGACATGTTAAGGTACCACAAAGTACGTTTTGATACACTAAATACGTTGGTAACAAGACAATAGAGGTTTTCGAAAACAAGTATATTTTCGTGAATCACATGTCCAGACCTCAGTGTAGTCCCTTTAAAATTATATACCAGGATATGAGTAAGTAATGCACTTCTATATCATTTATACCATGCCCATTACTGTTAGGTGGAAGCATGCTATTAAATAAAGTCATTGGAGTCAATATCCTTATATATATAACATGTTTCTGTATTCGAAGTGAAAATCAAGAATAGTAGTTGTCAATTACTTGCTCGTGTACTAGTTTGTTCATTCGTCACTGTCGTGGCAAAAGTTTCACGCAAACAGCACTACCCGCCTTAATAGAATTGTGTTGGTTTGAAAACTGCGTAAGCAAACAAAAGTACATTGAAATATAAATATACATTTAATGGTTAATATTACAGAAACACAAATAGACTTATAAATGTCACCAGAGATGTTAAACGTAATACAGCTGAACACCCTTTAGTCGAGCTTCTGAAAGACGAATACTTCAGTATGTCGGAGGGAATGTTTGGTCCCGAATCGAATCCGTCTAATTTTAATTAAAATTTAGATGCTGTAGTCGAAGTTTCTATATTATAAAAACTTACAGTTTAGACCGACTTCTTAATACCCTAACAAACATTATCATTTATACATAAATCCAACGTGATATTCTATATAAGAGCAGGATAATATTAAACTTTTCGACGGGAATCAATACAAGTAAATCTATTTACAAACATAAAAATCTACAAATGTATCCAAAATAATTAGCATGAAAAAACAACAACAGTGTACATAATGAAAACAGAAACAAGTATCATTGAAGTTTAAAACTGTGTGTTAACCGTAGAAAAGTTTTCCGTGCCGCACTGAACTGTTGCCGACGCCTGTGTACCACTCGCAGGTGGCATTCTGTCATAGTCATCATTAACACGTGGCGTGCCGTACACGTTGTCAGGGTGACTAGTTGCCCCCTGAAGCTGACCGAGGTGATTGTACGTGTCGTCCATGGCGGATATGGTCTTCGCGTTCTGTGTAGTGGTGTACACGTTGTCCGTGACTTGTGGGGGTCGTTTGTAGTGGTCACCCAGATGGTCATAGTCTTCTTGCTGCTGTTGAAACTGCTTAAACGTGTTGTAGACATTCCCACTAGGAGGCGACTTGGGATTTCCTGTCACGTGTTCATTCTTACCGTCGACTGTACCAAAGCTGGTTTCACGTACAGCATCAGGGTCCTCGTAATTGTCTACGATAAGGGGCGATGAGTAGTACGGGTTTTCAGTGTTTTCTGTCCCTGTGGGTGTATTCGCGGTGTCTCTCTCATGCCTCTCCAGTACGAAGTAGTTGTGGGTCGCTCCTGTCATAGACGGCCCGGGGATGCTTGGGTCAGTCGTAGGTGTCATTGTCTTGTCTTTTGTACTCTGGCGAAGGTGCCTCAACCTTTTCCTGGCAACAATTATGGAATTACTGCAGTATTTTATTGCATATCCGACAACTAATAGATTAAATATAACCAGGTTCATTTAAACTAATCATGTACTACTAAAATGATCGTTGTAAAAGGCATGTTGGAAATGCGTATGTATTACAGAATTAAAATATCACACCAACCGTTTCCGACGTATAATGACAATGATCACTGTAGCAACGATTAGACAAACCCCTGCAACGCCAATCGCAATGCCTATATACATGACGTTCCCTAAAATGTTTCAAACGAACAATTTAAACAAAGGGAAAACGAAATGTGTTCTATTACATTGAACAGGTAAACCTCGCAATTTCATCGCACGTTATAATAAATTTGGTACATGTAATTTTAATTGTAATTAAAAAAATTACCTGGATGGCCAGCAATCAGCGTGTCTGTAGTCGCCTTGTAGGAGTTTGCTGGAGTTGTTGGTACAACCTCGGGCGAAACTGTATCGGTAGTTACGGTAGTTGAAATTAGTAGAGATGTCGCTGTATTTGCAGTGACTGTAGTTGAATTTGGTACAGATGTCGATATTTCTGAAATGGTTATCGTTTCTAATTAACATTACGCTGAGGCTACTACAACCACGCCCTTGGACAAATGGCTTATTTGTTGAACAAAATAATCCTTTGTATTCAAGGACATGCGGCTATGTTTGTCCACGTTTACGCTAATCCTTCATTTGTAAATGTATTTTGAATATTTAGAAATAGGAGGTCCGGCGTAATGTCCATTGGGAACGGAAAAGAGATGTAAATATCTTATAAACATTTTATTGTTTTTGAACGTAAGCATAGTTGTAACGCATATTTTGAGTTTATTTGTGTACCTGTCTTGTTGAAACCCGTCGTTGTAGTTTCTGCTTCAGTAGTTGTTGGTGATGTTGTTGATTCTGTGTAAGGTTTGGTGTATTTTTTTTATATTTCTGTTAATCATGTTTAAGTAATGTTAATGTTAATAAAGGAGATGTCTAAATCTAAAATGTTGCAGACCACCTTTGACACTGTCTAGTTTAAAGGTTTAATGGCAAACTTATCACAAAAAGAAGTTTAAGAACCAATAACAACATTTGCACAGTGAACATTACAGTGTAAAACTATAAAATTTAAACGAATAATAGATGTATATACAATGTATACCATTCTGACAAATGTATGAGTACTTTTCCTCTGGGGAAGCGAAATCTAGCTTAACTTCGTTGTCGTCTTTTATAATGTATGCGCCTTTGGATCGGCTGTGATGTGAAAAATCTCCTGCTAAACACACGTCAATACATAAACAGTGATATGATTAAACTGATGAAATGAAATAGTTTTTCACTCCAAAAATATTAACGACAGAGTGACTTTAACACCATACTCAGTGTAGCTCGTTTATTATTGTGAGGCTGTTGAGTAAATTGACTTAAGCATACATGTTGTTTTTGATGAAATATTTTGAAACTACTCTCTTAATATTTTTCTAAACTTTTAATTAAATCTTAACACGATTGTTATAACACAATTGCATACATGTATATGCGTTGTGTTGCTAACATTATTACATTAATAGTTTTTGCCGTTTTCGGAGTGAATATTTTTAGACAGTCTTCGCAATTAAACACTTACTTAATCCTTTACCAGTAAAAAAGCTTTTCATGCATGTTTGCAGATAATGACTACAGACTATCGTAAAATCATTCAAGTACTTACTAGGAACAGCGGAAATAACTGGAAATGCAATAATTCCGGTCCACTTTTCTTCATCGGACTCCTCCGTTTGTTTATGATTGTCTGAAGTATTGGCTGGACGATTTCCTTGTTTATAGCATGCGTCCACCGCATCTCCCCATTTACCTTCATTTGATGTACCTCTTCTTTTACGATTTGTTGACTCTGAAAAGTGATACTGTGCATGCATCTATCTATCATAGCATAATATATATTACTATTACTTATACTTTTTTAAGTCAGTATCATACATAAATAAGATATTTTAAGATAACTCTGTGTGTCCCCTTCTTTTTCTAAGTTATGCCAATTCATTTGCTAAAACAGTATTGAACGTTTGCACTCTTTTAATATATAAGACAAGTAATTAAATGAAAAATACTTTCAGACATGTAACATTGATTAATATCTACACTGACAGATAGGTAAAAACAATGAAACAATTATTTGAAGGATATTCCCATAGTTATGAGAAATATGACCATAAATAATATTAAAATTTCGATGATGTACCTAGAAGGCAAGAGGCTTCAAAATTGGCCATGCATCCCGTCCAATTGCCCTCCGTAGTCTGGCACAACACCTTGTTTTCCACGGGCAGACAGTTTCTACCGATTCCCCTTTTGCAAACTTGAACTTAAACGTTTGCCAAAGTTTATACAAAAACACTCACACATAAATATTTGGTTAAGATGCAAATTATTAGCACACGCACTTGGTTTTTATAGTGAAAATATTTCTAAAATGATTCTAGAAAAGTGCAAGTCATGAACTGCAACAAAAGGTTTTGTTTATGTCTGCCTCTAATGCTATAGTCACAAATAAAACTGACATCGTACGATTTCAGCGATTTGCACATCACCGGCGAATTTGATAATCGTCGGGCACCGGACGGTTTTTAAGATTTTTTTCTTGCGTGCTCAAATATCGTACGGGTGGCGTCTGTATATGATAACATCGGCCGACGCCCGGACGGACACCGTATGACATCGTACAGTGCCCGGCCGGCCTTGTAAGAGATCAGCCGGACACCGTACGGTGACCGGCCGATTTTACACGGATGAAACAAATTCTCACGTGCAATGATGAATACATTAACGTCAAAATTCGCCATCATAACTTTAAAGAAACAGATTGTTAAAACAAGGAAGATTAAGGTTGACCCTGACAGTGATGAAGGTGAAAACCACATTAGTTTCCACAAGTCTCAATAGCACTTGTTTGTTGCATGTTATTCATCATCAGCTGATCAATCGAAATACATATTTTTGTATTTATGTTTTTTATTTTTTTTTATTTTTTGAAGTGAAATATCTATGTTGATACAATATGAACTTCTGCAACTACTTGTTGCTGTCTAAATTTGAAATAATATTAATATGTGTAGGGATTTAACTGGCTGACAGGCAGCCAGAAAAATCCCATTTCTATTATAAAGAGCTAAACGTCTGTTATTATAATTAATGTAACATTATTTTTGACATTTAAACATTTTTATAGCATGCCAAATGTTCTTATGAAAATATTTAAGTTATCCTAATATATTCGATTTTTGCTTTTACAAATTATTCATAGACAAATATTGAAACCTTTATATTGCTGCCACCGACGTTATTTGTTAACGAATTTTAACAAGGTGACATGACTTGATAACGTCATACATCATTTTTTTTTAAACTATATGCATATTTTTTAACCCAATTGTATTAATGTTCCTAATATATATTAGTTAAAACTTCACCATATTTGATTCAATACTAATGATCTTATTACTATATGTGTAATGTAATGTAGAAATTGCCTCGGGACAGCAAGGAGGGGGGTTACCATGGAAACAAAAAATGAAAGAAGTAAATGAAAGGGAAATTTCATCATTGTTGTTATCGTAGCAGAACATGATTTTCTAGAAATTGTACCATTTTCTAAGAAATGAGTGTTACTATTTTGTTTATGCATAGCCAGTCCGGGTACTTACCTAACACCCCTCGTACACGTCGCCTCTCACCGGTGGCAGTTCGACTCATAAAACAAGAGATTTTCGAACGTTTCTTCTGCTTTTCTGACATCGTACGATGCCCGGTCGTTGAAATCGTACGATTTAAATTTTAAACAAAAATTGTCCGGTGCCCATCCGATGTGTGCAAACGCCGGCCGGGCGCCGTCATTTTACCCCCAATGACACTACAAAACGCCGTTCGGGCGCCGTAGAATTTTAATAGTACTTTATCATCAGCGGGAACGATTCTTGCTGTCGCCGGCCGGGCGCCGTACCCAGGGACCCAGGGACCATTCCTGTCCAGTTTGGTCAAATTCCCGTTAGCAGTTCAAGAGAAAAAGTCGTTTGAACTTTTCCTTAATAATTCAATGTAAAATTGTAACCCCTGGGGCGGGGTCAATTTTGACCCAAGGGGCATAATTTGAACAACTTTGGTAGAGCACCTCTAGATGATGTTATATATACCAAATATGAAAGCTCTGGGCCTTGTCGTTTCAGACAAGAAGATTTTTGAAAATTGCATTTTGAAAACCTATGTTTTGACCCGTGACCTATTTATGCAACCAATCAGAACTATTTGAACAATTTCGGTAGGAAACCACCCAGGGACCACTCCTGTTGAGTTTGGTAAAATTCCCATTAGCGGTTCAAGAGAATAAGTCGTTTGCAGTTTTCCTAATATAATTCAATGTAAAATTGTGACCCACGAGGCGGGGTCAATTTTGATCCCAGGGGAATAATTTGAACTACTTTGGTGGAGGACCTCTAGATAATGCTATATACCAAATATGAAACCCCTGGGCCTTGCAGTTTCAGACAAGATTTTTGAAAATTGCATTTTGAAAACCTCTTTTTTGACCCCGTGACCTACTTATGCAACCAATCAGAACCATTTGAACAATTTCTGTAAGGGATCACCCAGGGACCATTCCTGTTGAGTTTGGTCAAATTCCCATTAGCGGTTCAAGAGAAGAAGTCTTTTGCAGTTTTTCTTATATAATTCAATGTAAAATTGTGACCCCCCGAGGCGGAGTCATTTTTGACCTTAAATCATATTTTAAAACAAAAGAAAACAATATTTGTGTTCATTTATTTGATAATAATAAGGGAATAACTAAACTAAATGTATGCACTTACAGTTACGGCAAGTCTTTTCCTAACGTCTAAATTTTGGATTTCAGACATTTTATAATGTAACCTTACCATGTTTATTTCAATATGAGAATCATATTTTTATGTCATTTCGCAAACATTTTTTTACCAATTTTTGCGAGAAAACACCAAATTGCTTTCGATTTATTGTTTTTTGTTTTGAGGAGATCAACAATCATGTTACATTTCTCATTTTAGTTGGTTGAATAAATGCTGCTTAAGGACACTCGGAAATATATTATATTGATTTAACAAGCAATACTGTTACAGAAATGTTTTCCTTTTTAAAATCCGATTCCGTTGATTTCAGCGGTCTTGTATAATGAACGATTGTGAATATAAAAGCAAAGAAGTATGTCATTATACGCCAGCTTCAATAAATATAGCATTACCATGAGCGACGTCTTTGCGTCCGAATGCAACAGAAGGCATCTTGCGCAACAAAGCTTATGAATTACTATGGTGAAACGCTATTTCCATTACTTTGAGTTGCGCTAAAAATTGCGTAAATCCTTACTTAAGTACGTTAGTAATTGTGGCGTATGTAAAATGTCATTAAAACTTCTATAGTGGTGAAAAAACTAAGAAGAACACGGTAAGTTTTGATTAGCATTTTGCATGATATGAAGTGTCTAAGGAAATATAAAACCGACTATTTCATTCAACCACCTATCATTAAGTCCAATGTCAGAGTGAATGCGACACCGTAACGACGTTTTCGTAAAAGTTCATCTCTTTGTTTACACTTCTTTGAAGTATCAACATCTAGGTTCTGCACTACAATAATTCTGTCTAGTAGGGAAATGAATTGTTTTACAGATACTGGCATAAGATGTTTTTATAGTTCGCGTTTTAAACCAATTTATATATTTATTTCAATATGTGAGAAAACGTGGTAAGACATTGACCTACCTTCATTCAAACGTTGGTAAACAGAAACAGACGTTGCATTGGACGAACCGCATACATAATAATATTTTCCACAAAGGCGACACGCGTCCTTTGAACTATTGAAGTCATCAAGATTGTCAAGGCAGTGACAATCAAATTGGTCTTCATCGTTCTGAAATAAAAGTGTGTTCTGATGTTCATATATATAATACATTTTAACTCATTCAACATGGTGAAAAATAAAATGTGTTATAACATACCTTACTATACATAGTAACAAATTTACGTTGAACAAAACTTAACACGGGATTTCAAATGCCGGGTATATAAAGGTGTGCCAAATACGGGTTTTCTACTCCGGGAGGGCCGTATTGGCACACCATCGATTTCATGCGCCGATGTTAACGACTGTTTATAAGCAGTCTTCATTTAAATAACACCTTTACACAGAAATAAAAAACAATTAAAATTGGCTATATTAAAGGTTAGCTGTCTGATTCTTTCACTAATTACAATTATGTAGGAAACACAAAAGTAAGTGTATCGATTAAAAATACTTAGGCCAACAAATGCACATTAAGCGAGATATTTATAACTGAAATATAAATATCATTCTCAGGGTTTTAATAGAGGGAGGTAATCCAGAATTACTCAGTACAATTTGCCTGTTGAGTGCAACGATTGAAATTAAGAGTCCGACCAATCAGAACCCGTCGGTTTTTTCTTCGGAAAACAACACTCTCCGTAAACTTCCGAGAGTGGGCTACACTACACCATCTAATCTGCAATAACCG
>Ga0224511_10001816_pt1 | contig 13532 bp, 8 predicted proteins | sample SF_May12_sed_USG_2_FD_169988 | JGI IMG/M metagenome (GOLD analysis project Ga0224511, IMG submission 169988) | Sediment microbial communities from San Francisco Bay, California, United States - SF_May12_sed_USGS_8_1 | ecosystem: Environmental > Aquatic > Marine > Sediment | place: USA...
ATTTATTACCTAATAAAATGTCATTAAACTATGTTTATACAATGTTCAAAAAGAGGATTTTCCCACTCTTATCTGGTAGTGACATTACGTGATTTAATACTGTGTTTATGGTTCAATTGTAATAATCAACATCGTTTACATATAACAAAAGCACCTGTTTCAAGGGGGGATAAAGCCAATAAATCGCATTGTAGAAGCGCTTAAAAAGTACAATTTTTTTCATAACATTTGAAGAGGAATCTACCAGTACACACATGACGTTTTTTGGCCTCCGTCGGCGATAATGTTCCGTCCATTGGTTCATCATATGTGTGTCAAATGTCCGGTGTTTTGTATCAAACAATTTTTTGTCGCTTTGAAACGAATTCTGTTGCGATCCAAATGACTTATCCCTGACCGCGCGACGTGGTATTTGGCTCTAGCTCGGCCAATGCACATTCTATTTGTTCTGACCATACCTGTATAGCACCGATATCATTCACCACTATAACCAAGTCAAAAGTATTCCTATTCGGATTATGCACTGTCTCCATAATTCTACTTGTAAGGAGTGTAAGACGTGTGTTTAGCCTGTTTAATCAGTCATGCTTTTGTTTGCTTTACACCATATTTGATACTAGGTGTTAGACTACTGAATATGAATTTCCAGCGATCGTTTTGTATAAACATTTTATATTGCAGTTTACAAAGGAAATTACATAAAAGCACACACTTGTGGTTCAAGTTGATTACACAGGTTCTTTACCAAATCTAAAAGAGTTTTATTGACAATATTTTTGTTGTAGCCTTTAAACATGTTGTCATAAATTAACATTTTCTTAAATACTTTAATACATTATAGCAGTGATGCTATACAATATACGCTGTCTATCAGAACGTATATTCTGACATTTTTAATTTACATTGATGCCAAGTATGTTTTTAAGTGTATGAAAAATTGTTTGTTTTTGCGTAGGTTATTACTGTCATAAGTCTACATAGGATAACAAGGGCATGCAATACAACATAAAACATACTGAAAATATAGTCACAAATTTGATCTTTATAGAAAAAATTGTAAACAAGTTGAAAACTAAATTGTATTGAAGTGGTATTGTTCACAATTGTTAACTTTGTACATCAAAATTACCAGAGTCAAAAAATGATCATCGAAGATGTTGTGTGTTGATTAAAACAAACAATTTTTTACAATATATATATATTTACACTTGATTAGGTTATAACTAGGTTATTATTTTCAAAGTGCATCAGTGTTAATTACAATGAGATTGTTATTTAATCTGTATGATTACTTATTGGTACTAGCTGATTGTGCATAACATACTTAAAATATCAATAAATTATACTCTTACTCGACTGAAATTGAATTCTAGGAAATTCCATTTAAACCCGTCTGATTTTCTTGTTCAAATCGATCAAGCGTGTGTGTTCAGTTAGACACGCAAAGCCCCCAGGAAGCATAGCCTGCATCAAGAGATAGCAGCATCGTTTGTATTGAAGCTGTTCATCTCTGACAATAAAAGAGTCCACAGCATTGACCATTATTTCACGCGAAAACGTTGTATAGCACGTAATACACCCATTGTATTCAATTTGCAAGGTAGAAAGTAGCATTTGCCGGATTTATTTTATTTCATTGGGTTTCCAACGATGTCGAAAATTGGGTAGATGCTGAAGCTTGTGTAAAGTCTTTATGTCTGTATTTATGCGAAATCATACTGTTTATTACTGAACGCACTTGTATGAGTCTCTGGTGCGTCAACGTCAAATTTACTGTACAGATTTCGCATTCTAATTTGTTTGATTTATTTTTATTTACGAATGTAACAGATATCACGCGCTGGTGTTATTTAAAATGAAACTTAGTTAAACAGTCACACAAACAATCTGTAAACAAAGTAGCGCATGACTTGACAATGTTTAAGGATATATTTAACTCCGACAATGGTTATATAAATGGCTAGACTAAGAACTCGGATTTCAATGTCTTCAATAGGGTACATCTAAAGGAGAGGGCGAACTAACATGTTCATTAAATGAAAACAAATAAGGCAGACGTTTAATAAATATACCTTATCTTTAACGAGGTGATAAAACTCTCAATGCCGCAGTTGTACGTGGTATTATTGTTCATGTGAAAAATTTATTTGGTATTTGCTATCATAAGTTTTCTGTCATGATTAAGCACATTGTTCACTGCACGGGCTTTTCTTCCGTTTCCTACAAAAGCGATAACAAGAATAAGCCGCTTTTAAACATGCTGCGTATTAAAGTCTTTGTAACAAAATAATTAGTTGTAACAGAACAGGACATAACAAAATGAATGATACATGAATGCCTGACGCTAAGATGTTCTTATTGAAAAACCCGTTTAAAGGCGAAATCTTTATCTAAATATACCTACTGGAATTCTTATATTGGTTTTACTTACAGTTGTCCAATTAGTCAAATTACCATTAATGAGGTGTGCTTACTTTTGCTGTTACACACATACGCACGCACGCACACACGCACACACTTTTTATTGCCATCTTAAGTTGTGGTGATTAAAACATTTAACGCTTCAAACATATCGTTCTGCATTTTCACAGACACCGGCTATCATTGTACATTTCGGTAAATTATTTTCGTGTAGCAATAATATCATTATTACAAACTAATCTTGTTCTGAAGTCGTATTTTTATGATTGCTAGTATTAAGATATTGTTTATTAGATAATATTTGCTGTTAATAATAATAAATACGATGCCACAAAACTGCGAGTACGAGAATAAGAATAAAGCATATATTTTAAATATAATTTCATGTTAACATTAAAACACTTTAACAATAATCTTATAATCCAGGGACCGTGGCTTTGATTCTATTTTAACTCAGTATATCTTATGTTAAGTGCTTTTGTGGCGGCTGTAAAATGTCGCCCCGTACTCCATTATTGTGTAGTCATATGTTGTAGTTCTAAGGCGTCATATTTTGTATGGTGTTAGTATTTAAAGATAGAGTTTGCTCATTCGCTTAAGTGCGTCAGTGATGTTGCAGTGATGAACACCTGCTTTTACGCAGGCTATGTTTACGGAGGACTTTCTCTTAAAATGTCTAAGATGTCAGTGTTATCAAACAAGATGTGTTTAAAATGTGATCACACGAGGTCACCAAAAATGTAAGAACACAACACTTAAAATGTTAAACACGCAACCTACACTGCTGACATTTCGTTGACATTCTTAAGGCAATGAGAAATGTCTACCTCTCACCTCCTGGATGAGATATGATTTCGTCTACTGTAATCATAATCAGTTATAAAGTGTTATTCAAAAAGTAATCTTTCTTAACATATAAGATAATTCAGTGAATATTAAATTAACAAATCTGCTTCAGATGGTGCATTGAAAAATATTTATTAAAATAAAATGTGTTTTGTTTAATTAAAATGATGAAAGACTAATGTTTTTGAAACATTGAATCATATTTTTAAAATGAAAATTCGATTATAAGGAAATATTGTTCTCTTTGACAAATCATTATAAAATATTTATTATACTACGTTGTGTCGCTTTCAATGTTATGAAGTTTTTATCTTAATTTTATCCAAAGGTATTCTGAAATGTATATCAAAATAAATAGCGTCTAAAGCTTCGTTTAAAGCCCCGGAAGATGCAAACAAGGAATTGCTGTGCGCCACATTTGAAAACAAGTTATTTATGTTTTTTGAGGATTATGAATGGTTAGTAGTTTACAAATTTAAATTGAAGTAGGATTAAGTTTAAATTGCATATATTTGCATACGTAGACAGCTGTCTTTGGAACGTACAGCAAATAGCACAATATCTAGGAGTGGAAGTGTATACGCGAGATACAGTGTTCTTTTAAAGTCCTTTACGCAGACAAATGTTCAGTTAATACCAAACCAAACGTAACATGTCTTTGACAAGACATCTGTATAGATAAACAACGACCCCTGAGACATCAAAGAGCTGTATGTCCATTAAAATAGGCGTAGTACTATTTTGCAATATTTATCGTCTGTGATGTAGATTATTGACATAGAATCAATTATATATAATGCTGTACGGAAGGGTTCTTGTATCGAAAGTAACTATCAATTTAATTTTCGCTCGATTATCTTCGCCATGGACATTTGTGACATTGCGAATGTAAACAGTCTCAAACAATGTGAGCATACGTTTTTAAACGACATACGACCTTCACATCTTGACAAACACCGTTCCGGTGTTAGCCCATTAGGAAAACATAACATCGCGCCGTGCTTACCGACTACGGTATTTTCGACATCATGCAGACGTATATCGGTACATTTCGTGACACACACGTTATCTGGGTGTACTTATATTGCTTCAGCAAATGTATGGAACTTCAGTTTGATTTGCTGTGTTATGATCATTTACAGTCAAAAAATAAGTGAACATGTTTGCAAGAATAAATTTAATTATTGTGTTGTTGGAGGTGGGGATTATTTCCGGTATGTTTTTTATCATTGGATTTTAAATGTCTGTTAAATATTATAAATTTGCTTATTTCTGCTTGCTCATGTAAGGGCTTTGATATCAAGGTGCCTTGAAACCTGACGGTATCTACTTTGTTTGCATCATTCATATATTCGTTCACCATATCTTCAATTTATATTATTCATGAGTTATGCTTACACTGTCTTGCAGAGATAAGCTTAATTTAGCCTTTTCTTTTAATAAGATGAAGTATACAAATTGGACATGTAACATGTTTGATCTATATATATAGTAATAAGTAAGGATATAATTATCTATATCATTACAAAGCATTGTATTATAATTTAAATCCAGTTTAATCCATGCATGTCTTCTACGTCGTTTATAGTGTACTTTCTGGTTTGTTAAAGGGTTTCTTCTACAGCCGAACACTACTGAAGGTTAGTTGTTTAAATTGCGTTATATTCTTTTTATTGAAAGCTAGTTTGACTTTTATTTTTTCCATAGAAAAAGTTTCCTAATATTACAACCTCTGTGAAATGATCGTATGACAAACAATGTTGTGATGGAATGAAAAGTAAACAAAAATGCAAAAATACCTTACATGTATGTAGTGGTTTGCAACAATAGGATGCACACTATAGCAACAATACCATATACTATAAAAGGAAACACAAATAAATCGTTGACTTCATCTTCACATTTTCAGCACCATGCGTAGATGTCAATGCTGCCTGTGACGCTTTCGACATATGTAACATCGATTTTCATACGGCAAAACAGCAATGTAGAAAATATTGCGACCTGTGTGACGTCGGTACGTTTATCTCTATGTTGTTTTTCATAACAAACAAAATCGCTTGAGTTAAAATTAATGACGTCCAGGCCATGTGGTTAGGGAAAGTATTGTTTCTCGTTCTATCAGTAAGCAATGTTCTTGTCCGCAAGGGGCAAAGACCTGCCGTTTCCTAGTAGTACGCAAATCATAACTTGCTAACGAAAACAACACACCAAATAATGGTAACAAAACAAAACGTTATATCCGTTACATAGTTTCACTCCTATATTTACAAAACATCACTATAAAAAGCGTTATTCCAAAATAAAGATCGTACGCAGCCACAAACAAAAGGTATGCAAGACCAATGTACATAACTCTGTTTCATCTATTTGAAAAAAGGTAGGGCTATTTCAGTCATTGTTTTGTTGGCGCCGGCGTCGGCGTCATCGTCTGCGTTCGCTCCTTCTTACACTATCTCAAAGGATTTAATTGTACATCATTCAAAAATAGTACACCTATCAAACATGAATAGGGGAGGTCACATGGCAACTTGATTTAAAGATGCTTTGTCTGTATATTATTACTCTTCTAATCAATAATAAATTTTGCAATATGTAAACTATACTAAATACTATACTAAATCAAACATGAAGTATATATACATTTACCTTTAAACTTCAAACACTTAAACAACAACACTATTTTGGGAATCCTACCAAGATTGGTAACTCTGACTTGCATTTTGAAAAAAGTAATGTCCGTTTTCATATAATATGATTTGCTGTAAGGTTTGACAATTGTTACCTTTTGAATCAATCATTGCTTTACATTTACAATTTATACTCATGCTGAAATACACATACTAAATAATCTCAATCTGATATGCATTTTGACCAATTGTTGCCCCTTATTCAACTAAATATTGCACATGATAAAAATATACAACTTTTATTTATCAATAACAAATAAAACAATCCGAAAAATGCAAAAAAAAGTTTTTTTTCTGAATGTCTGTTGCGTCTTGATGAAATACGTGTGTTTGTGTTGTTCTGTGTGTTGTTTTTTTGTGTGCGAGCCATTTTGTCAGGGTGCCCTTTAAATCGCTAACTCCGTCTTATTTAGCCTAATATTGTATAGATATCAATAGATATTTATACAAAGCAATCATTTATAAAACGTTCTCAAAATATAGTTTTAAGGTAACTAACGTTTACATCGAACACACCTGTGTTCAAGTGACCGCATATTTATGTTTTATTGTTGCAAATGTACATGCCACGCGCGAACAATGATATAATCAGTAAATTTAATACGTTTCGTGGTTCCCATAAATGCAGTTGTAAGCATGGTTTTGATGAAAGTGGCCAAACAATTAAACAACATCGTTACTTTCAGTCGACGGCGGGTGGTCATTCTGGGGATCGTGGGGCACGTGCTCCACTACATGTGGAGACGGCACGCGAACACGCACAAGAACCTGTGACAATCCCTCACCCGCTAACAGAGGAGATGATTGCCCGGGGTCGCAACTAGAGACAAGCACCTGTTTAATGAATACGTGTCCTGGTAATGTTAATATATGATCTCAAATATTCGAATAATTAGAAGAGCAGTTATTTTCCAACTTAAGTATAAACTTTCCAAATATGATGGTTTTACACAAACATTATGTTGTTGTTTTTTTTCAGTTTTATTTTCAAATTCTAAGAGAAGTGTAATATTTATAATTATGTTTTTGCAGTCCACGGCGGCTGGGGAGTGTGGAGCACGTGGGGTATTTGCAGCACCTCGTGCGGAATCGGCCTTCGACGTAGGGATCGCGCATGTGACTCACCCTGGCCGACCAAGGACGGGAATCACTGTTTCGGGGAAAGTCTCACCTATGAGATTTGTTCTGATTACCAATGCAAGTATAATGTTATTGTTTTATTGCTCACTTGTTAATGAAATGTAATAACAAAGTCTCAGAAATGATACCCAATTACGTTTTACATTGTGTTTCAATTACATCAGGTGCTATCAGGTGGAAGTTTTAGTCAGATTTGAATAAATGAGCGTTTGTAAGAATAAATGCATACAATGTATTTTATTGTGTGCCTCTGCACTGACCAGTATCACAACGCTACGCGATCCGCTTTCCATTAACCTTTGCTCAACAATTAATGCGCCGCGAACATTAAACAGATCCATGAATAGCCCGGTCTCAGAAATGCCCAGGATACACGACATACCTGTGTGGTCTTTAAATTATGTTTAATTTGAAGTAAAACGCCACCATAAATGAGAAGCGACCGCACATTTCTAATTAAGTAAATGGTATTCAGCCAGCACTTTCACAGCGGAAATACAAGACAGTCGTTAAAGTAAACGTAGGTTTATTGCAGTCGCAATAATTAATTAAAAGTGAAGCTGTAGTTACTATTTCATCTAATGTTTTTCAACCACATTTGCTAAAGAATAATATTAGATAGCAAATTATCCGACGAAAAATATATCTGAATAATGGAATTCAACTTTACATGGTATTCTATGATAATACATGACGTTGTCCCTGATCTGTGGAAGAAGGTATGGATGATTCCGTCTTTGACTCGGATCGCGCACCACGGAGCTTTATACTATCGGTCTACATGTAAGTATCAAAGGATGTATTGCTTAAACAGTCCCGAATCGCGCATCACCGTGCTGTGTAATGCCGGTCTACATGCAAGTACTAACAAGTATAACGCTAAAACCGTCCCTGATCGCACATCACGTAGCTGTGTAATAACTGTCTATAGAAAACACCATTTATACTCTAGGTGCCATCGGATGGACGTCTTGGTCAGGTTGGGGTGGATGCAGTTCAACTTGTGGCCCGGGGACACAATCTCGAACGCGAACATGTCACAACCCGGCGGTGTCAGCCCTGAACAACAGTTGCCCGGGCGACAGCAATGATTACAGAGGGTGTTCTGATAGTTCATGTAAGAAAAAAATAATAAGCTTATTATGTTTCCTTATTCTAACAATCGGTCAATTACATAATTTCTTTACTTTTCCTGATTTTGTTTAAGACTCTTTGCTTGTTTACCATATTTAGGCAGTGTATCCTACCCCCGTACCGTAAACATGTGAAATTGCAAAGTGCATGTAAGAATATTATAAAAAGTCGACTTTGTTGAAATATGTGGAAAATGTGGCGATGTTTATTTATGATTCTTTGTTTTTTTTCTTCTTTTGTTGCTATAGTTTAAAACTTGTATTAACTCCAAATAGAAGACATTGACCGTTCCAAGGCGGTAACTCAACATTTCTTGGAAAATTCGCTTAAGAAATCATCAACAACAAAAAATAAAATAAAACGAAAACCACAAAAATATAGTTTTTCTAAATGTCTGTTGCGTTATGATGTTGTAAGAGTTTTTGTGTCATTCCTTGTGTTAGTTTTTGTACGGGCCATTTTGTCATGGTGCCCTTAAACATGACATATCTACCTTGTTTAAAGCATCATTTGTTTGAACATCTCTTCGATATATTCCCAAAACGTGGAAAAGGTTAAATAGCTTAACGTCAATCGAAGTGTTAAACTGTTTAGAACACTGAACATACTGCAACATTTTGAACGATTTAAGGGTATCAAGAAACAGACATAAGATCCTTTAAGGTGCTATGTCTGTATCTTTATACCCTTATAATCGGTTACAAATCTTGCATTCTGTTATGTATACTAAATATATAAACATTCCAAAAGGTATTGCAAAATTTAGTGACAAATAATGTGTATTTAGACAAAAAGTAACAACACCACAGAAACAAAACAAAATATCAAACATAAAAAACCATTGTCTGAGACGGGAATTGAACCCGGGACCTCTTTCCCTCAAAGCGGATGCGTAATCACTGCACCATCGCGTCAACTAAGAGTATCGATTGTAGTCGAGCTATTTAACTATTTAGACGCAGTAGGTTAAACACGTAAATAATCAAAGGCGAATTTGCGGTCCACACATTGAAAAAAAAAATTCTGTAATAGTTTTACTTGCATAAATAACTATATTTGGTAGATTGTCATATTCACGCGAGTAGGGTTTACTGCTTAAAATGGTTAAAAGGTAAGAGGTTAACATTACTGACCTAAAAGATCTTTACATCTTTAAATCAGTGTAATAGTTTATTAATATAGTAATAGTTACATATTTGTTAAGTACAGACGAACTAATGTATATAATTCTATTTCAGGTTCATCGGCATTTCTAGCTCAAGGCATCACTGTCATTAACGGAAGTGAGTTCATAGCGTTCCCTCGAGTCATATTTAATGACGGCGGAGACTACAACAAAACATCTGGCGTTTTCACGTGTCGTATTCCCGGACTGTATTCTATCTACGCTGGCATTGGCAAGGCGGTGCGCGTAAATACGAGTTTTATTGAATGTTTTCTAAAGGTAAACGGCAGAGAGCAACTGCAAATGTACTCTTATACGCCAACGGACGTAAGCGACGGATTAATTAGCACTATTTCGGGCGCTTTCCGTTTGAAACAAGGGGATTTGGTCCAAATTGGGCGATGTAGCCATCAATCGCTGTTTTATAATGGATACCTAACATACTTCTCTGTCATTTTAATACAACCGGATCTTTGAAGTATAAAAGGTATCATTAAAAGGGTTTTTGTTATCTTGCTTCATACAATTTGAAAGTCAAATCATAATAAACTTATTAAGCTATTCAAAGGGAAAGTGTTACCGATAATGAAGTGTGGTTGACTGCCAGTGAATTATTTGTTATGCAATTGAGTCTGATCTCACAAAACAAACAATATGATTGCTTGAGGTACACTTTCTTGTTTATGTATAAATATTTCTATGAGCATGTTGATGGTTTAAACTTAATTGTGAAAAATAAATATTCTACTTTTTTAAAAATAAACGACTGAAATGTTTTGCAATTGTGTTTTGCGCTTAACTTTGCATCGTACTAGATGCTCGAAATTGTAGTAAAAAGTATTTAGTTCGTTGTTTAAAATATTTTAATGTTCAAAACACTTTATACAGTTATATGTGTTAACATGTCATAAACCTAATATAATGTAAAACAATATACAATGCTGTTTGGAAGATTTTATTTAAGGTCGGTTTGGGTTATATCACGGCTTTAGGTTTACCTGTATACAACTTTTTGATTGGCATAACCGCCCTTAGCTTTGCCAGCACCGAGATCTTATAATGTTATCAGTATCTGTCATCTACTCTATTTGAGTCAGAGAAAGGTGGCATTAGGAACTATTTTCTGACAAATCACCACACAAATAGAGTGATCAGGCTGTGGTAGAACTCACAATCCCTAGCTGAGGGACTGCTGCTCTAACCGACGTATTTCGACCTGTTCTCATTGTAGTAGTATTGTATTCAGCACTTTTTGTGTCCTTTTAAATGAATCATTACGTTACCTTATGCCAGGATCTTCGTAAAAATAACTGTTAGGCAAGAACGCAGGTACACATGCATGAAAAAGTTCGCAAAAACACGCGCGCACATACACAAATAAAGAAATTTAACAAAAAGGATACAAGCATAGAGTCTTCATTTGAATGTCTTTATTACAACGGGGAGCAGTGATGCCAAACTGCAATGAAGACTAAAACATATTTGACAACTTCGACATTCTATTTAAATGGTATTAACACACCCGTTTAAAGTATTACTTATTCGCAAGAGCTCGAACACGCCATGTTAAGGTTGGTTTAATTTTTTACTGAATTACTGTTTGTTTCACTTCATTCTAGATGGTACCTGTTGGACACAACTTACAATGCCAGCTGGTAAAATATATACTGCGGGATATCCTAAAACAAGAAGTATTATTGTGAAAATAATTGGCTCAGACGCTAAAATATGCATATTACAAATCGTGTCGGCAGGGCCAGACCTACTTAAGTGGAATTCACTAAAAGCAACCGCCATACATAATGGTGGCGTCAAAGACACCAACAGTGCAGTAACAACAGAAAATATATTCCAATGATTGGTAGGTAAAACAAAACAAAACCTCTCGGTAATTTGAAATCTCTACTCCATAAAAGTCCAGGAAGAGACCATATTCCACACTCACAGTCGTATATTTTAAATAAAATGTAGTGAACTATCGTGAGCCATCCTAAAATGTAGGCAGATGGTAAGATAAAGAAACAGAAACAAATTGATATGCTTGACAAGTTAATGCGTATAATGTCAGTCAATGCGAGTAAGCCAACTACGACAAATGGAGCCATAAAGAATACGTCCGAAACAATCGTGAAATACAACTTTGTGATGTTCTGTGTGTTTTTGTACGGGCCATTTTGTCATGGTGCCCATAAACTTGACTTGTCCACATTGTTTACAATATTTTTTCTTTGAACATCTCTTCCATTTATATTATTTATTCTGATTGATGCGGGAATTGTTCTATTGATACGTTTTACTCGACAAGAGCACATGCGGCAAAAGTGTAAATCACTACAATCTTGTGCATCGCATGTTGTCACAAGAATAGGGGACACAGAACCAATGATATTTTTGTTATATTCGCTTGTATTTTTTCAGCAGCTCACTCAGATTAGCCCTACTCCATTGTTTTTCAGGCGTGTTTATATGTTTAATAGATTCGACTTACAATAGTTTTGTTTTAACTTCATCAGTGATATAGTTAAAGAAATATTCATTTGGGTTTGTATACTCATAAATATAGCATGTCCATTTAAAAGTATGTATACATTGATTAAAAATTTCAATGATAAATATTTTCGAGGTTAGTGGCATAATGTACACACACATAAAGTATTTATAAGAAGGCGACACTTAAATTGTGCAGTTCTAGAATCTAGCTATAACTGTAATCAAGAGAATAGTTCACTCAAGACTTCATACATATTAATATTCTGTAACATCTCTTACAACACAGTTCTGACATTTACTTGTACTTTTAAGAGTGATATCTAGTCAATTTATTACAATAGCCTTTGCTGGAATGCCATTTTTATTATACTAATGTATTTTATATGTATAGCATTTTGTCATATTTCACAATGATCATTCTTAAATATGTTATGACTTATTATCTGAGGTTAAGTATAGTCAGTTTTTTTGTTAAATCTTATGCCAAATATGAATGTAGGCATTTGGTTGGTCAGGAGAGAGGTCAGCAAGCAGTGATCTACACCTCTCTTGAAAGTGATATACAACTCTGTTGAAAGTGATCTAAACCTTTGTTAAAAGTGTTATACACCTCTGTTGAAAGTGATACACCCCTTTATGTCACATTTTTGATTAGCAAAGACTTGACAAACCTTTTACTGAAGACCTTCACATATTTAAAACGTAGATGCAAAACTGTTTACAGTGTACTCTACTTGTAAAGAGATTAAGAATAAACCACAGAGCAGCTTCGATAAAAAAAGTTTAAATCAAACACTGGCTACTTTGCTTCTGTTTCTCCCTCATTTCGTGCAATAAGACATAGTACATGCGTACACACAATATTAGATGTCAAAATCATAAACGTAATTGAACTAAAGTTTTTTTTATTAATACAGGTTAGCAATCTCTTTAAACCACATTTAATTTTGTATAAATCCTGTAACTTCATGGAAAACAGCATGACACTGAACAATAAAACAAAGTTGCGCCCTTTTGAAGTTTAGTGTTTTATATTTCTTATTTGACTAACATTTAAATCGACTCCTATTTTAACCTTCATTACATTTCGATGTGAAATAAAAATATAGTTTCGTGCGAACAAGAGAAATAAATACACTTTTATCCATTTAGAACGCATTAAATAGATACTACAATACAACCCTCATCAATGAATTTATTATTTAGATCTAGTAAAAGGGTATCCGATATGTCAATTATATACAGTTTGGGCGGTATATATTAAGTTTTGCTGACCTCTATACAACGTGAATTAGTCACTCCACCATTAATGTTAAACATACTTGTATCAATATAGAAAGTGATTTGGCAATACTACATTAAACATAAATAAATGTTAAGTTCTTAATTTAACGTGAATGTGGATGATTTAGTAAAATGGACTCTCCTGCGAAATATTTCTTTTGATTGTTAGAAAATGGTTACCGACTATCAATCTCCATTTAAATCTAATGGGTTAAAACTACATGTATGGATATCATAAAACAATCTAACCTCTCTAATACAAATAGAAAAGGAATAGAAAAGGGTGGATATTAGTGCATTATACAAAGATTATCAGCCAAAATAATATTAACGCAACACACTGTTGTGACAATATTCAGAAT
>Ga0224511_10001817_pt1 | contig 13529 bp, 14 predicted proteins | sample SF_May12_sed_USG_2_FD_169988 | JGI IMG/M metagenome (GOLD analysis project Ga0224511, IMG submission 169988) | Sediment microbial communities from San Francisco Bay, California, United States - SF_May12_sed_USGS_8_1 | ecosystem: Environmental > Aquatic > Marine > Sediment | place: USA...
GTAGTAGTTTGTAATGACATGCTGAGACTGTTCGCGTGATTAGACACCAAAATCAGTAATAACTTGTGTACTTCACTACTTGTGCGCGACCCTTCACGTTTGTATCATTATCAAAATTGCCGCCTAAGAGGTTCTTCTAGACCGTAGCGTATTTCCCGATGAATTATTAATATAAAACGACGTTGGTTGAATATCTGTGGCGTGTGTACGTAGCGATTCGCACTGTATTTATTTCTAGTTGCATCTTCTCGCAATGCATTGTGGGATACAATCGTCAAAATTGCCACGTCTAGCCGGTACTTTCTCGCGATTACTGCGATAGATTTCCGCGTATAACGGCTTGTGACCGGAGACATATCACAGTGGCGACAGGGTAGAGGTGCGTAGGTATGTGCTTGCAAAACAATTGATTAGTTTAAGGCACTCTATATGTAAGCCACAGAGTTTGCAGCTGACTCAGTCACGTTACGGACTTACTCGTCAGTACTCAGTCAGTCACTTAGTGAGTCAGTAACTGTAATTAACTAAGTAGTTAACCCACGGCCAGTGCCACACTTCCCCACTGGCCAATGTGACTGTCTTCCTCTCAATCAGTCAGTGACTGAATGAGTGAGCGTAAATCATTCACTCCATAGTGTTTTCCTAGGATAACTCCATGAGTCAAGAAAACGTCGAGTCAATGACTCAAGTCAATCGGTGAGTGATTCACTGATTGGGTGAGTCATTCAGTCGGTGACTGAGTCAGTGACTGGGAGTAAGTCATTCAGTCAGTCAGTGACTAGTGAGTGCCACTGTCATTGCCAGTGAGTGTAACTGAGTAGTGAGTGAGTGTGAGTTAGAGTCAGAACCTAACTCGAAGCCAGACTCCAATTATCAATGAAATATCAATGAATCGAATATCTCCGCATGACTCATTGAATGAGTGAATGAACCACAACCGCCCAATCACAAACCCCAATGACCCACTAACTGAGTACTTGCTTACCCATACTCATCTAATTGGGTCGCTGCTTCATTACTTATTTTTTCTGCTCTACCCCTGTCCCATGGCCTTTTTTTGGAAAAGTTGCACCGATTCAGCTCTTCCCTAGTAAAATAAACTATTTTCTAAGTGTCGCTATATTCGTATTATCCAGGATGAAGCTTAAGAATATAGAGCGGACAGCCAATGTGGCATGGTCACCCCGAGCACAGTACCCAGTGTATCTTGCCTGTGGTACAGCTGCCCAGCAACTCGATGCATCATTCAGCACTAGTGCTGCATTAGAAGTTTACCTTTTTAATCCTGATGTATCGGGCCTAGAATGTGAACTGGTGGCCTCTGCAGAAACTCCTCATCGATTTAATAAGGTAAGACTATGTATTTTTGAAATGTTCTGCCCCAGGCAATTCCTTTCCGATTTAAATACGGAACCAATGTGATAACTTTATCGTTTTAAATGCGCTCCGAACCAGATTACTTTGTGCTCGAAAAAATTCCCTAGAACATATGGCATAACTAAATTTTCAATGAAGATGCATTCTTTATAGAGTTTCTTTGAAGTGAAATCCTGAACACTCGGGACTCTGTTTTATATGATTATGTAAGTTGTATAGTTCACGCATTTGCTTTTCTTCACATACAGCTGGTATGGGGAGGTCTGGGAATGTCAGCCGGTACGCATGCCTCTGGCACCATAGTGGGTGGCACTGAGTCAGGCACTGTATGCGTATGGGATGCCTCCAAGCTTATTATGGAAGAGGCTGCTGCACAGATGTATAAACTGGAGAAGCACGTGGGCAGTGTTACAGCTCTGGACTTTAATAAGTTTCAGGTAAAACCGTTTTCTTGAGATTTCACCCCTGTATAAGTTCTATTGCTTGCTAGTAGTACTCTGGCACGTCTTTTTAAACATTGAAGTTATTATGTTTGAAGTATGATTCCTCTGTCATCCTATGTTAACCTGATGTTCCATTCTAGGATAATCTGTTAGCCTCTGGAGCTGGGGAGTCTGATATTTATCTTTGGGATCTCAACAGTCCAGACACACCGATGACACCAGGAGCAAAGTCGGCACCCGCTGATGATGTAACGTCATTGGCATGGAACTGTCAAGTGCAGCACATTTTGGCAAGCTGCCTTAATACTCGCTGCGTTGTATGGGACCTGAGGAAGAGTGAGCCCATCATTAAAATCAGCGACAGCATGTCCAGGGTATGCATTAGGAGCCACTGTTCTTGGTGTCGAGTATTTGGAAGGCTCACATGATATTTCACATGGTTTTGAGTGGGTCCAGACATATGCCTGTGCATTAAAATATTTTGTCTTTTAATTATGAATAGTTCACATTAACAGCAGGACGCCCTTCACTGGGATTCAAACCTAAGCTTGTATATTGAATGGTGTCCTGCCCCATAGTTTTACTAGTTAAATGAGACTGGTGTTTGTGCCCATAAAGTAAAATAACACCTTAGATTGGATGGAAGAGTCATTGGTCGAGTACTTCTAGATGAGTTGGTACAGGCGGTGATTCAATCTCTTTAGAATTATGGTACATTAAGATTATTAGAGAGTAACATCAGGTTTGATACTATGCATAAAGTGTTAAAACTGTTAGGCAAATAACTATCAATCCAAAAGATGAATTGAAACTAGCATATCGCTTTCAGCTGACTTAATTTGTAGGTAGACTTTGGTTTCTACTAATTCCTGTAAATTGAAAACTTCTTTGAATCAATATTGTTTTCTGAAATGATGGGGAAGTTCAGAACCTTCTATCTCTTTATCACTAGAGATGTGAACGCTAGAACACCAATTGTGTTTGCAGATTCGCAGTAAGCTGGTCACATGGCATCCGGAGGTAGCCACTCAGCTCGTACTTGCATCTGAAGATGATCATACCCCTGTCGCCCAGCTCTGGGATCTCCGCTTCGCCGCCTCACCCGTCAAGGTATAACACTCACTCCACCCGGGGTCTGGGTGGTGTTGTCGGGGAATTTCCGGCGCTATCGCATTTCACCTAGAAATCGTAGGTTCAAACCCCGGTCGAGTCGAAGGATTTTCTTGCTGCCTTGACTTCCCCATGCCGCGGTGGATGCCCTATAGGGTGCAAAAAGTGCATAGCGCAAAATAAACCCGCCAGCAGGAAGGCCATCTGGAGAAAAAAAACTCACTTCACGGTCAATAATCGCTCGAGTTTATTCCTTTTTTTGTAGCCTGGGAAGCTCGCAAGGACTGTCATTCTTTTTAGGGTGTTAATCTGGACTGGCACCTTTTTGAGTTTTATCTCAAAGAGTGATAGCTGTAGACTGCGGGTCCACTACTTTGGATGCTATGTTACTTTTTTTTAGGTGATGCATCATCATGAGAAGGGTATTCTGTCAATGGCATGGAGTCGTGCGGATCCCGAGTTGCTGCTAACCTGTGGTAAGGATAACAAGCTCCTCTGCTGGAATCCTAATGCCGAGACTGCCACCGGAGAAGTGAGTGTTACCCTCTACTCCTAGTGACCATCCCCCTCCCGTGATTTTTATTTCCCAGTTGTGTCTTCCAGAGACATTATCACTGTTCTCAGCTGATTGCTCCTTTGTTGAAGAAAAGCATCCCTAATTGATAGCCACCGGTCTCCATTGCTGGTCACCTTTCTTGAGTTGTTATCAATCATTTACGGGATTTCCATTATCTATCTAGCCATTGTCTTTTCTCCCTCAGACGTTCGAGGCATTGTGTTTTTCTTCGGCGTTTTGCACCCCCAATCAATTTGAGTGGAATAACATGACCATCAGATTTGAGACAAATATGGGTATGTGCGTTAGAGCTGATGCCTGAAACTGACGATGTATGGTGGGCAAATAGTTTTTACTTTGTAAACACTGTTTTTTATTGCACATTAGCAACTTGACCATTTCTTGATTAACAGATGCTGGAGGTAATTAATGCTGAGATAAATGTTGCTTCGGGCATCTTGGTGATACGTTTTAGCTAAATTCCCCGTGCCAGCTTGTCAATGTCTGGTTACAATTGCAAGGTGATGGCAGATTACCCCCAATCCGTTACCCAATGATTGTATGAATTTATTGTAGGTGACATACGAGCTGCCCATCAACCAGTGGTGTTTTGATGTTCAGTGGTGTCCCAGGAATCCGCAGTGTGTGTCAGCATGCTCATTCGATGGCAACGTATCAGTCTATACAATAATGGGTGGAGAATTGGAAACCCACCCAGTCGTGCCATCTAGTAAGGTAAGGTGACACAACTCTCGTCAATAGGTGGCATCCTGCGTCTAGATATATGTATATGACCTGGATTATGAGTCACTTCATTTTAATACATTATTGTAGATTGCCGATTCATTCGGTGGATTCGACCAAATGGCGGCACCAAAGCAACCACTTCAACCCCAGAAGATTCATGTCCCACAGATTTCTAAAGCCCCTAAATGGCTGAAACGACCATGCGGAGCTTCTTTTGCAGTAAGTTTTAAGGGATAATTGCATCTGCCTAGTTAAATCACCATCCCTTGGTCAGACACCAATTTCTCAGTGTAGGTATGCCACAGCCATGCTTTCATCGTTTGAAATCAAGAGCAAGATGTCCCCTGTGACATTGGCCCCGCCTACACGCTCCACGCTACGCGCTAGCAATGAGAAAATTTGGCGTGACGGGAGTCGTGGCTATGCTTCCCGCTGTTAGTGAACGGGAGCATTTGTTGTTTTGTCAATATCTCTGTTGATATTCCCTCCCATTAAAATCTTTTTAACAGAAATACTTTTCCATATATTTACCACACATTTCAGTACTTTTGCGAGACATATGACTCTTATTTAAGTCGGCAGCTTTCGAATCACAGAAATGTGCTAAAAACGAAAGTACATGGATTGCTTAGCCACTCATAAGCAAGTGTGATTCTATAACCTCGCAGTACTGTTACAATAGCTCCATCTGGGAGTCAAAGATCTGTGGTTCGGTATCACATCTGTCCAAATGAATTCTTTTAACTTCTAGGTCTGAACTTCGAATATCCATGACTGAAGATGTAAAAACCTAATACGACCAAGACTGATATTTTTTTCACTGTACTAGTGACTAGAAATGTTCACAATGGCCCTGGGCCGTTTTCGGTTGATTAATCACCGAAATGCATTTGACAATTTCTGTTTTGTCTTTCTAGAGGTAGCTATGTCTTAGATAAACAGATATAAACCCCATTCATTCCTTTATTATTTGTTTTTGATGTATTTAATTCACAAAGAGCGCTTTTCATTTGAATGATTGTCCACAGTACGAGGGTACACCGATCGGCACAGCGAAGGGAGTAATATCATTGCGTAGTAATGCGCCAACTTTGGACGGGTACTTGCAATTATCCCTTCAAGATTTAAGCCAGTGGGATTTCATGCGTTACCCCTTGTAATATACCTTCAGGCTTAATAAGTCAGTTGCATACACCGGTGTATTTTTCATATTGATGTCAGCAGGTTGATTGAAATCACACATGTTGAACATGAGAGAGATTAAAATTGACTACACTAATAAAATGGACTGCTTCTGAGTTCATTCAACCGCACTCCATTTGAAAAGATCATGCAACAATGATGTTCTAAGTAGTGGAAATTGAAGTGACGTGGTTCTCGGCAGTAATCCGTTATTACTTGCTGTCCTCTAGCGTATGTTAACTGTCTGTATAATTTACATTTGTTGATTCCGTATCATTTTAGTTCGGTGGAAAGTTAATTTCATTCTCCCAAATGAAATCGGCGGATCCCTCGCAAAGACCCCAAAACAAAGTGACAATAGGAAAGGTGGTGACAGAGCAGAACTTTGTAGCTCAGTCATCGCAGTTGGAACACGCTCTGCATAACCGACAGTTTGCCGAGTTCTGCTCACTAAAAATTAACAACACAAAAAAAGAGGATGACGAGATGGTCTGGAAGTTCCTGAAGGTTCGTTTCATTACCAACTTATTTAACGTTGTCAATTACGATTTCAACATTTATCTGAAGAAACATCTAGTGTTAGTGATTGTCCTCTCTCGAACACTTTCTTGCGCTTGCTTTTTCTGTCGAGTTGATTGGTTAATAATCATCGCACTGTCCGTTACAGGTGAATTTTGAGTCAGAGCCTCGATCGCGATTTCTGAGCATTCTTGGCTTTAATGCGGATGAGATCGCTGGCAAGGTTGCAGAGCTGACTCAGTCTGAGGCGGAAGAGGTCACAGACAAGATGGCCGAACTTACTACTGATGCCGCAGATGCATTTGATCAGATCAAACAACCGCCTGAGCCAACCATGAGCGGGTCGTCTTCATCCGCAATGACGTTTGATTCCAGCTCTGGTAAGCTTAGCAATTTGTTCAGAAATTTCTTCCAGCATTATTTGGTTGCTTTTTAGAAGCTTATGAGAACTTTAAGTAGAGTCATACTTGCTTTTCTAGTGTTCTTACTGCTTAGAGACAGAGTCTACTGCTTGGTTTGCCACATATCTGGTTTGGTGTCTAATTCATGGAACTTTTGCAGGTTCAGATGGTTTGCTTACACAGGCATTGCTGACTGGTAACTTTGAAATGGCAGTGGATATTTGCTTGCACGAGGGGCGAATGGCCGACGCTATTATTCTTGCTAATGCTGATGGCCCAGCACTTCTTCAGAAAACTATGGCCGCCTATTTCAACAGGACACCCGGCGTCACTACCAAGGTATGATTTTCAGTTGACGAGGGAGATAAATTCTATGGTTGAACGGGGATCTTATGTATAATGAACTGATATGTTGCATTGAATAAAGCGCAAAGTCATATTGTGGGGTGGGTTACCCAGGTAGGAGAGGTACATATCATGTGTACTAAGGTATGCTTGGAGACAGGTTCAACACAAAGGTATCCAAGCATGGCCCTGTCAGGTCGACAAAAGGCATTAATTCGTTCACCAGAGTTGTCTCCCTTTGTAAGATGGCTCATTTGGGAAGACAATGCCTGACAAAACTGCATTCTGTGTAGAGCTCGAGCCCAAAGTCCAGGCTGAAAGCTCGTTCATTTGAAGCCGGTATTAGGAACGCGGAGTAATTGAAATATTGGTTTTATTGTTAGCTCATCTCAGCTGTGGTCCAGAAGGACTATTCATCGATAGTCGAAAACACGGAGCTTTCAAACTGGAAGGAGGCGTTGGCCGTAATTCTCACCTACGGCAGACCCGAGGAGTTTCCTGCACTCTGCGGTAAGGTTACAGACTAAAATCAAGAGTATGACAGATGTTAGGGGTCTGCCGACCCTTAGGGTGTTTTGGGGTTTGGCACCTGCAAATAGTTGGACCACTCTGTGTTGTAATGAGATGTGGCGCCTGTAGTTCAGAGAGGAAGTGAATTTTTTTTCATTCTGTAACTTCAGCATTTTTTTAGTCCATATCATCCTAGAATTGTGTTTACTAGTAAATAAGGGCACATCTGCTGTTTGCCTCTGCAGATAAGTTGGCGCAGCGTTTAGAATTGGCCGGAGATAAGATGTCCGCTAACGCCATCCTATGCTACATTTGTTCTGGAAACATCAGCAAGTTTGTTGATTGCTGGTTAGGTCAGGCCTCTCATGCTGACAGCCCTCTCGCTCTGCAGGTAATGTCCTCCTTCTCATGCCCTGAACAGAGACATAACGAACGGAGATATGACACTCGCACGAATCCCGATATTACCTTCATGCGACTGGCCGCTGATCATGAAATCGAAGGTGCCATTGTATCATACATAGAATACCCTGTTTTCAACCAATTTTTTTTAAAGAACAGCTGGGGTAATCAAGTCAAACCTAGTATAATCTGAAAGCTAAAAATCCATAAAATATAAATCTAAAAAAGCCGACCCAGGAAAATTAAATATTAGTGATTGTTTGGTCATAGGGTCTTATTAAAGGTGTTATGACACGGGCAGAAGTGTCTTCACTTGTTTTTAGATTCTGAAGCTCACCATGAAAAAATGGGCCTAATACCCAACTCAAATGTAAGCTTAGATATAGCCCTATCCAATGCGCATACTTAAAGCCCTCGGTGACGCACTTTTTAGACTGTCGATGCAACAGAATTGGCCTCGAGATAGGAAATTAACACAGAGCTGTTGGTGTTTGCATTGATTTTTCGGCTAACGCGCTGATGTTTGGAAAATCCTCTTGCAGGTGTATACTAGAGCTGTAGTTACACAGGTCTATATAGAGAAGATATTCAACAAAAATATAGAAATAGGGTTTCAGAGTGCCGTTTGACACCTCTGCCAGCGAGCGTTTCTGCCATTATTAGTGACTGATATTCGTTTTTGCTATCGCTGGAATGAATGCGGAGTTGCCTCCCTTCAGAAATGAGGAACACAAATCCGAAAGTGTGTCTACATTCGACCGTACCATAACCCCTTTAAGTAGGGGGATATGTGGACACTGATATCATGTATAATCATATAGAGAAGATAACTCACATTGTGGTCCATGTGCCTATGTAGTAACATTTACGTGTCATTTTACGCAAATCTATAATCCATACTCCACATTATTACTGGTAAAATGGCACGTAAGTGTTACTACATAGGCGCATGGACCACAATGTGAGTTATCTTCTCTATATGGTTATACATGATCTCAGTGTCCACATAGTCCCCCTACCTAATAAGACCCCAAGACCAAACAATAATCGAAAGAGTTGAAAATAGGCTATTTTGTATATGATACAATCGCAGCCTCAATTTCGTAATCACCAGAATGTCGCGACACTATTTCAGTTGTCTGTTCTCTGTTTCTATGTCTCTGGCCCTAAACCGTTAAAGCCCTTTGTCGCCGGTGGACTAAGCAAGGCATACGACGGACTTGTGTCATTTTTGTGAAAAATGAAGTCCTGACATCGAGATATTTTCTTAAGATGTAATTTGGTTTTAGATTTCACATTTTGGTGATCCTGTATAGGATGTATGATAATATTGGGTTGGGTTTTAGCCTAGTTACTGACTAAACTCTGACCGAACCATGTTGATACCAGTGTGCCATTTTTGCTGGTAGATTGATTATAATTTATATTCCATTTCAGGAGTTAATTGAGAAGGTGATGGTGTTAAGGAAGGCTGTCGAGCAGCTACAGGGCACTGAGTACCACCCACCAGCTAACAGCTCGCTTGCTGCTAAGCTGGGTAAATATGCTGAGCTGTTGGCAGCGGAAGGAAGTCTGCAGACAGCACTGACCTACCTGACTGGCTCAACCCAGGTCAGTTCAATCATTTGGAGAGTACTAGCATACAACAATGTGCATGGCCTGTTCTGTGAACTATATTGCAAGATTGGTGTCTAATAGACTGTTTTAATGCTCATTTACAGTCCAAATATCTGAACACCCTGAAGCACCGACTGCAGATAGCACTGGGACATAATCCTGGCACATCTCCTTGGCCACAGAGGCAGGCAGCCACCCCCAAGGCCCAGCAGCCCCGGGCGGTCAATCAGTACGGTCAACAGAAGAGAAATCCGTACGGCTCCACTCATATGACTCCGTAAGTTGACGGGCAGTGTCCAATGTTGGGTATTTTATGTGCTTAGTTTTGCAAGATCAGTTCAATCTCGTATCAACACATTCTGATGAGCTTTTCTTCATTGTGGAATAATGTTTTACCTCAATGAGACTAGATTTGTGAGCTAAAAAGCAAAACCAGCACTAGACAGCTTGCTACTAAAGCGTTTTTTATAATTTTATAGAAGGTTGTGATGATTTTGCTTTTAGGTCTCAAAATGGGTCTGCTGGCACTACCACGACTTCATCGGCCTACAATGGACAGTCAGCGGTTAACAGTTACCCAACAGGCTCATCCTATCAGGTCCCTACCAGCAACTACCAGGCTCCTGCTGTGTCCACCTATCAGCCAGCGGTGGTTCCAACATACCAACCAGCTACATCGGTATATCAGCCAGCTAGTTCAGCATATCAGGCACCGACCTCCGATTACCAACCCACGTCATCTCCATACAGTGCAGGGCAGCCCAGTCAGGCTTACCAAAACTATCAGCCTGCCAGCTCCTACCTAGGACAGAATGCGTATGGTGGCTATGGCGCCCCTAAACCCGCCGGACAGGTGGCTGCTAGAGGTAAGGTTTTTTCCCATTGCCATGAACTGACCAGTCTTGGGATGTACACAAAGTGTGTCTGTATAGCAGCTGGCACTGTTGAGTTTGAATCGGACGATCGAGATTCAATTTTTGTTTGTCATCACTGCAGTCATCTGAGACTATTTAGGTGGAGTCAGGTGCACTACTATTAGGTTCGTCTCCATGAATCGCGAGTTCAACTCTCAGGAGAGTCAATGCTAGGGGCAGGGAGGTATCCGGCATTATTTTGCGCCTGATCTTCGACAAAATCTCCCTGGTAACCAATGTGCAGACTCAACAACCATGTACAGGGAATAATGAGGAGTATAATCAGAAGTTGGTGAAAAGCTTGAATATTGCATTCTAAGGATTCAAGCCTCACTGCCAGCGGGGTGTTATTCTGGTATGGGCCTTTAACAAATCTCTCAGTCCAAATTACTAGTGTGGCTTTAAAACACCTCGGTAAAATAATGGAGGTCCCACCAGTGGATAATTAGGGTCAAGATCACTCCACGGATGTTCAAGATCCACCTCTCCCTTCTCAACAGCAGCCGAATAGCAGTGATTAAGAGCAGTCGACAGGTGATGTGTAAACAAATGACTTCTGTTGACTGACCCCCAATCTCTCAGGACTATCCATTCAGTTTTGTAGCTGGTGCTTCATACTGAATCAGCGGGTGCTATGGAAGACTGGAGCTGGGCCTGGGCATAGTCAGCTTCTACTATGCCAACCCTGCTCAGCCTGCAACTTTGTTGCTATGGTATAGTCGGAATAACGACTGATGCCGGGCAGAACCACCATAATCAGACAAGGAGCCATGATACAAAAGGACTGTTGCGGTTTCTTTTCCAGGTTTGCTGAGTAAGAAGTATGCTGCCCCTGGTAGCACTGCACCAGTGATTAGTGAGCCCGTATCTAGTCCACAATCTTTTTACAATCCCGCGGCACAGCAGAACAGTCCTGTTTACAACCAGGCCAACACACAAGCAGGTTAGTTGTACAATTGGGAGGTTCCTATCCAAGACAAAATTTACCACCTCGGCTTGCAGTTGCCAATAATAGAGAAGAAATTGGAGTTTTATGCCCATGTTATTGTAATCTTTTACAGCGAGTCAGTTCTCATCACAAACAGCATATCAGGCTCCTCCTGCACCTGTTAACATACCAACCGTTGATGCAGCGAGAAGCGCGCCTGCGGGCTGGAATGACCCACCTCCGGTGCATGAGAAGGTAAGATCAAATCCTATTCAATGAGTTAATGCCGCATAACGCTGTACAAGGTGTGTTATGGTTTCATTTATTTTATTATTTATGTTTCAGGCTCCTGCTGGCCGAAAAAATTCTGGCAATCCAGCACCGATCACCGCTCCGGTATATAACCCAGCCGCTCAGACCCAGCAATACGGCCAGCAGTACGGAGGGCAGCAGTACGCTGGGCAGTATTCCGGCCAGTCACAGTATGAGACCGGGCAACAGTATGGACAACAGCAGTATGGAGGTCAGCAGCAACAACAGCAATATAGCCAGATGTCCCCTCAAGCGAAGGTAGAGTGATAGTGTCTCATGACACTGATACAGATAATAGTCAAGTCGTGGAAAACATGCTCTAATCAAACGACTTTGAGAAAATGAAATGATGTGCACAATAACTGGTTTGCTTTGGGTTTTTCAGGCTGAACCCGTACAAGAAATCCCCAAAGCACCGATCCCTGCGAAAGATCAGGTGCTGAAAGACGTTCTAGACAGTCTGGCTACCAAGTGTTTACACGCCAGCACCAACCCACAACAAAAACGCAAGTTAGAGGATGTACTAAAGAAGCTTGAGTTTCTCTATGATAAGCTGCGATCACACTCGGTGAGTAACAACTGTAAATAAAATAATATAACACAAAGTCAATAGTAGTTGAGTTAATATTTCGGTCTTAATAACGCTCATGTAATAAACTACATGTGTGGGTAAGGTGTATGATTTTTGGGACAGCCGTATGAGACCTGATAGGCTGTCAGCTAGATGATATACTAAAAGAGCGAATTACAACAGCGGTACTGACTAGATAGAAATTTCGCTGTAGGGAATCTTCCCTCTTGGCACTACATTTGGACTGAAAGGACCAATAGGATTACTAGAATTCCCCTTTTCTAGCACAGCATTATTTGACCCGATTCTGTTGTAATTAGGTAGAGGAGTATTTCTGCAATAGTTTGTCATTGTTGGTAGCGAATAACAGTTACCTTGGAGTAAATTAGAACCATCCACCACCATTGGCCCGTTAAATCTCCTACCTAGTTCAGAAACCCTAACTTCCAATGATCCATCCAGTTTAAAACCGAGAAAACAACTCCTCAAATAAATCTGAACAGAAAGTCGATGTGTCCAACCTGAAAATAACCTATGAGTTATTGCATCCTGTATTGTTATATTTTCACTCGGCTGTAAACCAGGTAGTCTTATCAGTATCACCATACGTGATTTGTATACACTGTGATCTCTAAAGCGCCTGCTACACACTGGAAAATTTGCAATTTTGCGATCAGCTAATCACAAATCGCGGAAAAATCGCTATTGCGTTCATAGCCACCAGATTGTGATCAATATTTGCAAACTACTAAGATCAGGCTCTTTACAGTGTATTACCACCATATATTACATGTAAGCTTACAGTCACGACTATCACAAACCTAGAATCCAATATTCTGCCTGACTGAGCACCAAAATTTGTTTCATCCCTTGTAGGTAAGTGTCTGATTCAACCATGTTCTTTTTACCTTGCAGCTCAATGACTCAATCCTGACCGGTCTGCATCAGCTCGTACAGGCTATTCAGCAGTATGATTACGCGTCCGGACTGAATGTCCATACATCACTAGTAACACAGGGAAACTTTAGTGAGATCAGCGCTTTTATGCCCGGAGTGAAGATGCTCATGCAGACCGCTTACCAGCTACAGGTGTTTGTATGATGCCTATCATCAATCTTGGTGGTGGAAATGTCGTATATATGTCGCATATAACGTATCGGCTGCGATTTTTGGTGCTATATGGCTGACGTGCATGCATGAGTTGGTTTATGTAAGAAGTCTATGGTGAATGATCATTTTACCCTTCTATGTTCACTGGAACAGGGTGTTATAGCTCTACATAACTGTAGTACGAGTCAATGCATCAAATAATCTGGGCACTCATCGCGGGGAATGATATTCAATATTCATTTATTATTTTGAGATATTGTAATAAAGCTAGCATATGACGGGCTGCAACGTGTCAAGGCAGATAAAACACTGGTCTACTTCTTGGCTTTGGAGTTGTCTTCACAGGTAAATGAAATGACGTCAGTTGCAGGGAAAAATAACTACTGATTATAGTGAACAGCGCATGCACTCCATCGACATACATAATTTGTTGAGTTGAAAAGACTTCAAAGCATAAGAGAGGCCATTTCAGTTCCTACTGTACT
>Ga0224511_10001818_pt1 | contig 13528 bp, 4 predicted proteins | sample SF_May12_sed_USG_2_FD_169988 | JGI IMG/M metagenome (GOLD analysis project Ga0224511, IMG submission 169988) | Sediment microbial communities from San Francisco Bay, California, United States - SF_May12_sed_USGS_8_1 | ecosystem: Environmental > Aquatic > Marine > Sediment | place: USA...
ATTAGGGTTAAGATTGTCAGTTGAAAATCTCAATAGTAAATAAAAAGGAACGCGTACTTCGTGTTTGTGAAAAATCTAATCAATTAATTTATCTAGATAATTACACTAAAGGGAGGCGATTTTTGTTTTTAGCGGAACTGTCCATTGACATCATTGTCGAGTAGTGTTATGTTTCATATTGTAATGCGATCTCCGCACTCGCCAGATATTTAATCCGATTAGCTGTCACAAGTAGCCGGCCTAGATAGGATTATATGTCATCTATGACAGACTGTGTGATATACCATTTCTGACAAGATAATGGTTTTAGCACAATTGACACCAGATTGTGTGTCGTTTCCAAGGTACCACTACTTAATAAAAATCACGAAATTATATTTATACTGAAACATCTAAACTTGACTATAATATCTGTTGTCAACAAAAAGTCTGGTTGTTCTCTAGTATGGGAGGCTTCATGGTACACAATATCAGTTTAGCGAGATAGGCAAACAACGGCAATGTATCATACAATTGGTTCCTGTCCATTTGGTAAATAAAAAAGATTTATATTAAATACCGTCCGTTACGAAGTTGAAGGTCACCGTACCAAATTGGGCCTTTAATTAACAGACACCAACAAAAACAGGCAGAACAAGACGTTACTGACATTTTACATGAACCGTTTTTATTCTCCTTTTTTTATTTTTAAATGTGTTACCTCCCCCAACAAATGCTAGGCAATAAATTACACATTGTGTGTATACGATTACTTGGCAAAAACATCTATCAGGTCTAGACGGGATCAAATGCCATTCTCTTCAAAATGATCGGTAGAGGGAAAACATCGGACGTGGCATGGGTTAAACTACGCATGATTTAGAATTGATGGAAACATTTTACAAGACATGGGTTAAAATACGAATGGTGTAAAATGAGTGTAAAGACTTGTTTGCACATGGGTTAAAGTTGAAATTGTGTAGAAATAATGAATACATTTGACAAAGCATGGGTTAAAATACGAGTGGTGTTAACTTATTTTAAACACTTGTTTGCACACGGTTTAAAATTTAAATGGTGTAGAAATGGAGAAAACATTTGACTAAACATAGGTTAAAAAAAGAAAAGGTGTTAAACAGATTAAAACATTTTATAAGGCATGTGTAAACATATGAAAGGTGTTAAACTAATGGAAACATTTGTCAAGGCATGGATTAAAATACGAAAGGTGTAAAACTTATACAAGTATTTGACTAAGCATGGGTTTAAATATGAATGTTGTAAATTGATGAAACAAATTAACTAGGCACGATTATGAGTACGAATACATGTAATGTAAAATTGCCAGAAACCTTTGACATGGCATGGGTTAAAATAGGAAAGGTGTTAAAGTTATTGAAGCATTTGACAAGGCATGGGTTAAAATACAATTGGTGTAGAACTAACAGAAGCATAGGTTAAAATATTAATGCTGTAAACATATGTAACATTTGACTAGACATGATTAAAAATACGAAAAGGGTGAACTTGCTGTTAATCTTGGACATAGCGTTGATTAAAATACGAATGGAATAGAAATGATTGAAAAACCTAACAAGGCATTGGTTAAAGTTCGACTTGTGTAGAAATGATTGTAAATTGTTGTATGTTTTGTTATGTTCCTTGGCTTATCTTGAATCATTGTAATTAAAAACACTATGTAATAAGGCAGCTGCCTGGCCTTTAAATGTTCCCATACCAGTCAACCGCCCTACTTTATATACTTATATACATAACGCAGACACACTTTTTACGTAGAATGCATAAGAATGTGCAACCGTCATTTGCATTTATGCATATTGCAAATTGTCCAGGAAACTGGTTTGTAGCTGTAAATAAGGTTAACACACTTCGGAGTAGACATGGAACAAATTGCATATCTCATTTGTCATATGGCGCTATGCATAATTCAGCATCGACAATTATACACTGCACTCCACAAGTTCCTTCACACTTAGATTTTAGCTTTTATGTTTTCTTAAAATATTACATTTAGTTCATGCGTTTTTAAAGAACGTCATTGGTTTTGTCTTATTACTACCCTTTAAGACTATTGCAATGTATATAGCTTGTTATATATTTGCGATGATGTATGTGGTATGGTTTAATTTGTTTTAATAAAAGTCTGTAAAATCAGTAGTATGGACATTTAAATGTGAAGGAACTTTTGGAGGGCAGTGTATATTGTGGTTGTATATCATTGCATATTTATTACCGTATACGATTAATGATTGGTTGATATTGCACAGGGAGACACTACCGTCTTATATTACTTATACATTACAATATTGATTTGCGGTATTAAAGATTCAACATTGCCACTAGATTGATATTTTAAATCGTTTGTAAATGGATTATTTTTGTCAAGCAACCAGTAAAACAGTATTATTAGAATTTATTACAAAGAGTTACTTGTTTTGATTTATTAAATTGACAATAGTCAAAGACGTAAAAATATATGTTCTTATGTTTAACTATAAACTGAACACTAATTGTAGTTTGTTCGTCATGACAAGTGTTAGCCTTTAACTGTTTTCCAAATAAATATTGCTACTATTGATTCAACGTATAATTATGTATCTCTGCCCTTCATGCACAACTAATCAATCTAATTATAAAGTTAAGAGATCATTGATATCCATTTTGAAAACACAATTACAAATATACGGCATAATTTATGTTCCCCATATTATCAAAAGATGTCGAATATGGACAATACCACTCTAATGGCTTTGTTAGTAGGTTATTCTCACAATGGCGACGTTTATTGTGAATGTTTCTGTTCCTCAGGGATCGTGGATTTTATGTTGCTTTACAATTGCAAATAGAGTTCCGCTCGTGTTCTATGGTGCGTCATTGGTGTGGCATCTTTAATTTTCACTGATGAGCAGTTTCAATAAAACCGAGGCTGCTATTTTCCCATGTAGGCTATTCTTCCTGAGGGATTCCCCTTTCATAAGTTAAACATATCATCGTCTGCAGTTGAAAGTACAGATTTGAGATTGAAATAAATCAGTGTGCATACACTTCAAGCAATTTTCTTATAGCGGTCTTATCCGCCACACATCCCTAGCATTAAATACCCTATTTTTACTTATTATATCCATTGCAAAGTTTACCAAAATATGGATGAAATGAAAATGAATATCAAAAAGGGAAACTCCTAAGAAAGCATAGCATGCATGTGAAAAAAGCAGCATCACATTAAGCACAACTTGAAAGGCGAAAGAAACAGCCTCGGTTTTATTGAATTGTTCATCAATTGCATCGTAAATTGTCACACCACTAAACCATACAAAGTTTATACAAAGTTTGTATTGTATTACACGTACTATGTCTCCTAATTAAACAACAAACATAGTGTGCTATGAATGAGGATATATTTGTTATAAACTGTATCCATTCATTTTCGATTACTTTCGGAGTTTGCTGAGTACTTTATAAACTCTTTCACAGCCGATTAACCATTGCTATACATGCGAAGGAATAATAAGGATGCGAACACTTGTTTTGGTCTCTTGTCAGTCTGTGGAACAGAAACTATTCCAAGAAAGTACAAAATCCATGTTCTCCTTGTGAATTTGTATGGTTTAAATGTCAGGTCCGTGGCAGCATCTTATCTGATAACATGACAAGTCCAGCTGGCCTTGAACGGATAAAATGTCATCTTGACATTCCAACACTTCAATTGACACCATTTGTGACAAAATATTGGTTCAGGATAATCGATTATGAAGTGCAAATATTATCAAATGCGGGTTTATTTGTCTGTTTTATTGTTTTGTTTTAATCAAACCATATTTTTTCATGGACTAAACAACACTCTTAATTTAGGTTACCATATTAAGAGTATCTTCTATAAAGTCGATATAGTCTGGTTTCGAACAATAACTTATCTTTTTCCCCACCTATTTCTACCAATTCATAAGCTGGAGAAATATGTCATTAAATGATTAATAGTAAATTTTCAATTGCATCTGCGAAAGATGTAAATAAATAAACGTCTACCTCCTTAATTTATTGTTTTCAATACAACATTTAAATTGAAAACATACTTTAACAAATACCGCTATGTCACTTAACCGTTATAAATTACACACTGTTTTACGAGTTCTTGCGAAAGCATTATCAAGTCTAGTCGGTTTAGAATGGTGTTCTCGTCAAAACAACATGCGGACCGGAACTATATGGCAAGACAGTTTTGAATATAAACACATTGATGAACGAACTCATCTATTTGTATAAAGAGTATGTGTCCCTATGATATTAATACGCATGTTCAGGTAAAACGCAGTCCTGGAATTGCAAATTGCATACACAATTTCAAACACATGTATACATCTTGCAATTTGCTTACATCTCGTAAACGATATATTTAATGTGCACATGGGCGGGCCATTGATTGGTTCTTGTTTTGATATGGAAATATGTTTACAAGTCATCGGGTGTAATAATAATACGCGACGTCATAAATTGTTGATGTAATTTTCAGTGAATAAAGTTTTTCGTCTTTTACATGTTTAAATAGCCGACATACATCTTCAGTGTATTTATACGGATGCGCTTAAGATTTCTAACTATTACGACATTATTGGAAGCATAAAAAATATCAATCCCGCACATATATTTGAAACCATTAAATTAGTTGATTTTTATTACAATGTACCACCACTTACGTTCATTTACAGTGGCAAACATTGATTTCCGGCTTTTGCTCATTCATGAAAATTCGTCTTAAACACACCATAAGTGTTTCCTTTTTCTATCACAAAAAGACTTATTCGGATAATTCCTCTCTAATGATTTCGCTAGGACGTTACTCTCGAGAAGTCGACGTTCATATTTTCCCCTGATTTTCGGCTGGTATAACAAGTACAGTTGAAGTGTCTAGCGGTTTTCACGATGCTCGTAATGGAATGAGAGACCGCAAAATTGCACTCTACATACAATTCAATTTGCGTTTGTACGGTAAACTATACAACTTCTTAACTTGTTTAATAGCAGTTGCATTTAAGCTGACGTTAGTTAACTTAAACAACATCAGGACATATTAAAATAAGTTATTATTTTATTTACGCGTAAAACAATTCTTAATTGCAGATATCTTAAGGGCTTTAACTATTATTAAATTGTTACCAGAATATAAGCTGTGTCATTTTGCATTAAATTATATTAACATCGGATGCCATTGTTCACCGTATCAATTTTCTCTGAAATTTACGCAAACTGGTTTCAAGGCGGTATACACGTGTTTGCTTGTCTTGTAAGTTTGAGGAAAACAAACATACACCACAAAAGTACACCAACAATCCGTGTTTCCCTGTCTGTTTTAGTATGGTTTTACTTTTAGGTCCTTGGCAGCATCTCATCTGATAATTGACATGACCAGTGGGTCTAGAAAGGATTAAATAGCATCTTGGACATTCCGACCAGTCACTTGACACCGTTTGTCACAATATGATGGTTTGGCATAATTGACTATGTTGTGCAAAGCCTTTTATCAACACTTTCTTATAGTTTAAAGTATATATAATCAACTCTTAGTTTTGTTTAATTTTATCATTTCCTTTAATAAAACTAAACAAAATAGTGATATAGATTGGTCTCGAGCGTGCACTTATCTGTTCCCCCACCTACTGCCACCAATACATTATAAGCTGAATCTATCTGTTATTCAATGATAAATAGTATATTATCAATTGGATTTGCACACGATGAAAATGAATAAACGTCTACCTCTTAAATTTATCGTTTTCAATAACATATTTAATTTAAAAAAACATCCATTTACAATTTCAGCGATGTCAGTCAACCATTATAAATGACACACTGTTTTACGAGGTTTTTGCAAGAAACATTATTAAGTCTAGTCGTTTAAAATGGTATTCAAACAATGGTGTCAAAACAATCTGCAGACCGGAAATATATGGCAAGGAAAAGTTTTGAAAATTAACACATTGATGAACTATTTAACTTAAAACCAAATGTTTTGGTGTGTGTGTGCTTCTGTTGTAAGCAATTATTATTTTCAGAGTTAAAGCAGTCCTATTTCAAAAATGCAATTATTGTTATTGTAATGATTTATTTGTATAAGGAGTGTTTGTCCCTATGATACAAATACGAATGTTAAGATAAAACGCAGTCCTGTAAATGTAAATTGCATACAAAGTTGAAAATACAATTTACATGCACGTATACATCTTGTAATTTGCTCACTTTGTAAACGATATAGTTAATGTGTATATAGGACAATATTTGGTTATTGCTTTGAAAATAAAGAATAAAAAATCTGAAAAACATTTTAAAAAAGTTTTTTTCTAAATGTCTGTTGCGTCATGGTTTTCTACATGTTTTTTGTGTCGTTCTGTCTGTTGGTTTTTGTACGGGCAATTTTGTCATGGTGTCCTTAAACTTTGAACATCCCTTACATTCATATTGATATCGAAATATGTTTACGGAGTCATAGGGTGCAAAATATTACGCGACGTCATCAATTGTTGTTGTGATTTGTTGTGTTTTAAGTTTCGCTTAAGAAATTGAAATCATAAAATAGCCGACTGACACATTCAGCGTATTTATACGGTTGCGCTTAAGTTTTCTATCAAGTATTATCAGAGGCATAAAACGTATCAATCCCAAACATCTATATGAAACCATAGTTAATTTTCATTACTACCACTTACGTTCATTTACAGTGACACACATTGATTTCCGCCTTCTTATCGTTCATGAAACAACGTCTTAGAGAGACCATAAGTGTTTCCCTTTTCTATCACACATAGATTTATTCGGATAATACCTCTCTAATGATTTCCTAGGACGTTACTCTCACAGTTCATTATTTCTATTTATCTTCGGCTAGTATAACAAGTACAACTGAAGTGCCTAGCTGTTTTTATAATGTTCGTAATAGTATTAGAGATCATACGGTTAACCATACAACGTTCAAACGCGTTTCATAGCGGTTGCATTTAAGTCATTTAATTTATACACCTCGACGACACCTTAAAATTAGTTTATTTTATTTACGCGGACATCTGTTTAAATTTAAGACTAACCATTAAGGGCCAGCAATTATATTAAATTGTCATTAGGATAGAAATTGTATCCTTTAATATTATATTTATATCGGATATCCTTGTATACTGCATGAACTTACCTTATTATTAAATAAGATATTACAACTTTTTCTGTTAGCTAAACGCGAACTGTTTTAAAAGATGTAAAAACGCGTTTGTCTTGTTAGTTTGTTGAAAAGCAACATAACCCATGAAAGTACAAAAACAATGTGTTGTCCCTTCCAGTGTTAGTTAAACCTTGACATCAATTTATCCGTTAACCTGACAGGACCAACGTGTCTAGAAAGGATTAAATGTCATCTTCGACATTCCGACCAGTTAATTGACACCATTTGTGACACGAATATGGTTTGGCATAATCAATTATGTTGTGCATGTCTTATATCAATTACTGGTATACGATTATTTGGTGAAAGCATTACCTAGTCTAGTCGGTATCAAAATAAAATGGTTTTGGTCAAAACGATTTTCAGAGAGAATATGTGTGGCCAGGAAATGTTACATCATTGTAAAGTTAAACTGATGAAAGGGAAAGCCCTCAGGAAGCATAGCCTGCACGAGCAAACAGCAGCCTCGGTTTTATTGAAGTACCATTTTCATGGTCCTCTGGGGTCATGTATTGTATTTCTTCTTACAATTGAGTTCGATCATGCGCTAGGGGCGTCAGTAATGTGGCATCTTTCATTTGCATTGATGAACAGCTTCAATAATACCGAGGCTGCTATTTTCCATGTCCAGTCGGAATTAAAAGTGTTGTCGTCAAAACGATTTTCAGAGAGAAAATATGAGGCCAGGCAATGTTACATCATTGTGAATATAAATTGGAGAGATGTTTAAAGAAGGAATGTTGTAAACAATGTAGATATGTCAAGTTTGAGGGCACCATGACAAAACCTTTTTTGGTGTTTGTTTTTCGCATTTTGTTTATTTAATATACATTCTTAAATGATTTAAAAAATGTTGAGTTACCGCCTTGGTACGGTCAGTGACTCCTATTTATTATTTATTACTTTTTATTCTTCTGATCCTCTGGCATCATGTATTGTATTTTGTAATATGTCTTATAAAATGAGTTCCGCTTATGCGCTAAGGTCGTCAGTGGCGCGGCATCTTTCATTTTCGTTGATGAACAGCTTTAATAAAACGAATGCTGCTCTTTTCCCGATGCAAGCTATGCTTCTTAGGACTTTCCCTTTTTCAGATTAATAGACTATGAATACATTGGTGACCATTTGAACTTGAATGAAAAGTATTATTGAGTGTGTGTATCAGCGACAAATCAGGCTTTTAAGTGACGTTTTAACATCCAATAGTAAGTATGTTGTTTTCGATAAGTTCAGATATTTGCTTGTCTTCACAGAACGCAGTCATATTTAAATAAGTGCAAATATTTTATATTCACATAGTTAGCATGCGCCCTAAGGATATCTTGTATGGAAGTTCAGACAGAACGCAGTAATATGTTTGTAAATTGCATACAATGTTGCTTATAATTTGCATTTGTGTATTTTGTATTTTGCCGTCTAAATGCAGTAAGCCGGTAAATACAGGATCTAGGACAACGCACATTTATTGCCTATTTGTTTGATATGGAAATATATGCGTGGTAATATAATGCGACGCTAGAAACTTTTGAAGTGTTTCGCTGTGTCCTTATTATTGCGATATACATTGAAATCGTTAATATGCCCTGTCTGGAGGCAATTTTAGTGCATAAATATGGCTGCGCTTTACTTTTCTAAATAGTAAGGCATTATCAGAAGCATAAAAAGTATATATCCATTTATATACTAAAACATCTAAATAAAACCATACATTATGTGTGTTTTTATTCATACGTAGAACTTCTCTTTAGTGAAATTTAGCAAATATGCTTCAGAAATGATGTAAAATGACAGCAGTTTATTGATCATTTGATATAAAATATATCGTTTCGTACTGAATTTGATTAGTTTCAGATTGTGTTGCATTGCAAACATTAATAAGGCTTTAATACACGTTTGGTTCATTTGAGTGGGTTTAAGGATGCAAGACTATGTTGCGAACTCCCGCTCAAAGAATATCAAGGCTTTAAAACACGTTCGTCGTCTCGCTCTAACAATGTCCTTTAGTTTTGTTATAAAAAATCAGATTTACATGTTGCGAGCTTAGTATGACTTCGTTCTATCTCCCAAACAATATGTCGTTACTACATGAAGTTAGCATAGTGAGTTTTTCAAGTGCACATTCTCCATTTTAACATCATAATAATTGTCTATGCAAAGCCAACTTTAAAGCATATTTTCTCAAAATATGAAAATGGTAGTTACGACATTGTTAGAGCGAGACGACGTTTTGTTTATCCGAATCGTCTTTATAGATGGAAACATTGTTTGTGTGTGTTAGATATTTTAAAAGACAACTGCATTATGAACGTACAGAACAAACTACTGTAAAATAATCCAATTCTATTTGTGTTTGGTGTGGTTTAAATTTAAGGTCATTGGCAACAATTTATCCAATAACCTGTCAAGAACAGATGGTCTAGAAAGGATTAAATGTAATTTGATCGGGGCGCTGGCACCATTTTGGAAAGGATAATGCAATTCCAGTTCTGGATAATTGTTATGGAATGCGTGCACTGTTTTTACTGAGTCCTGACAAACCTTTCACGCACATTTGTATTTACAAAATGAGTGTGGGGAGCAGCGCGTTTACCCGCCTTGCCCCTTGTTAGATTGTCTTTTGTGAAACGGTTAGTGTTTGTTAAAGATAGAGTTCACCGTTGCCCCTTTTGGTGCAGCTGTATGTTTTGTCAACACTTAAAATGATAAGCGGGTCACTTTGGGTCTATTTATAATGAATGATATAAAAACCAGCTTTATTTTAGCGTTATTCTATTTACCTATTCTTAAACGTCATATAAGTCACTGCGAAGACGCTTATTAAACCTCGTTGGCACAAAAAAATAATCGTCCGTTTTACAAATAAATCAATTGTTTCAACGCAACGTTAAAATATAATACATATACTGCCTTGTCCCATTATATCACTAAAACGTTATAACGTATATAACACCTTTTGTATATACGATTATTTGGCGAACACATTCATCTTGTCTAGACTGGATCAAATGGTGTTCTCGTCAAAACGATATTCAGATGGAAAACATGCGATCAGACAATGTTTAGAATACAAATGATGATAAAATGGTCATTTGTTATTGTATTTTTCTAAATTCGGAAACCACGGTTATTTTAAATGGCATGTTAGTTTCCTAATACTTTACCCGACAACATAGAAATAAGGTTAAGTCAGTGTTACCTTTTTCATTATATAAAAAATGCCATGGTAACTTAAGTTTTAGGTAAGGAGCTTAGTTTTATATCGAACAGAGTCATGGTAATCGAAAAAGCTATTATAGAGTTGGTTGCCGTTATAGTTTTTGCTTAGTGAAGTAATTTATAATTTTGATTTGTGTGCAAGACAGCACCCACCAGTGCACATCCATGTTATAAATGTGTCATATTCCTGACCACCACTCATATACATCACCTACGCCTTAAAAGCGGTAAAAGTGATTTCCGTCAGGTAATGAGTCATGAAAACGTCATCTCCAGCCTTTATCAATGCGTGTTTTCTTTCCCATCACAAGATGTTTTACGGTGACAATACATATCTAATGACTGTGCTAGGACGCCATTCTTACCACAGCGACGTTCATTACTTCTACTTACCAACGTCTGGAATCGCAAACATACTGAACGAAAGATATACGGTGGTCTAAATCTTAGGTTGTTTGTTTTTTTCAACACTTTTTCAATTGATATTATGTTTGATGTATGCACAACGACAATGCGACAATCAAATATCGGTGCGAAAAAACCCAGAAGAGAATTCTTTGCCGTTTTAGATTTTGTTTAGTGCAGTATTTCATAAGCTTGATTTGTGTGAAAGACAGCATACACTAGGGTATATCCAAGTTTTTTATGTGACATATTTCTGACTGCCACTTATATACATGAACTTTTAGATTTAGAATAAGCACATCGGAAAATGCGTCAATCAACCATCGGTGCGAAAAGCTAGTAGATTGTTTCTGTGCCGTTTTATTAATGTTTTAGTTTATAATTTTGGTTAGTGTGCACGACAGCACCCACCAGTGTACATCCACGTTATTTATGTGTCATATTTCTGACCACCACTCATATACAATAAACACACCATAAAAGCGGTAAAAGTGATTTCCGGCAGGTAATGAATCATGAAAACGTCATCTCCAGCCTTCATCAATGGGTGTTTCCTTTCCCATCACAAGATGTTTTACGGGGACAATAAAACTGTAATGACTGTGCTAGGATGCTATTCTCGCTACAGCGACGTTCATTACTTCTACTTACATGTATCAACGTCTCGAATCGCAATAATACTGAACGTGAGATATATGATGGTCTAAATCTTAGGTTTAGGTTGATTGTTTTTTTAACAATTCATCAATTTATATTATGTTGGTGTATGCACAACGGAAATGCGACACTCAAATATCGGTGCGAAAAAAACTAGAAGAGAGTTCTTTGCCGTTGTAGTTTTTCAGTATTTTATTATATTGATTTGTGTAAACGACTTATCAACGTCTGGAATCGCACACATACTGAACGAGGTATGTACGGTGGTCTCAATCTTAGGTTTGGTTTGGTGTAAGCACAACGATAAATGCGACAATCACAATTAAACACTGGAGCGAAAAAGCTAGTAGAGAGTTCAGTGTCGTTATAGCTTTTGTTTAGTGAAGTATTTATAATTTTGATTTGTGTGCAAGACAGCATCCACCAGTGTACATCCACGTTATTTATGTGTCATATTTCTGACCACCACTCATATACAATCATATACAATAAATACGCCCTAAAAGCGGTAAAAGTGATTTCCGTCAGGTAATGAATCACGAAAACGTCATCTCCAGCCTTCATCAATGCGTGTTTCCTTTCCTATCACAAGATGTTTTATGTGGACAATACATCTCTAATGACTGTGCTAGGATGCCATTCTCGCTAAGGCGAAGTTCATTACTTTTACTTATCAATGTCTGGAATCGCACACATACTGAACGGGAGATGTACGATGGTCTTAATCTTAGGTTTAGGTTCCGGTGTAGGCACTACGAAAATCCTGTAGTATATTGGTATTATTATATGTTCATTGTAATATGTATAAAACAAACAATTGTCACAGTGTTTTTTTAAAAATGAGTTCTTTTTAATATACAGGCCTACGCATTATGAATGGTTCTCAATCGTTCATGTAAATAACATGTGTTTTTTGTCTATTTTCATGTGCTGTTTGCTGTCTCTTCACCAATAGGTAAGTGATTTAATATTTTAGCGAACATAATTATACTACAGTATAGTTGATCGGTCATGCTTGGTAGGTATTAAATGTTCGCATATATGGTGTTAACATGCTATAAGTAAATTCCAAATGAATTTCATATCTAAAATATTTAAACATCGTATCTACTCTGTTAGTAGAGGCAAACCAGTCAACTTTATGCGATGTTGACACCAAACGGCGGGATAGGGGGAGCCATAGTAGAAAGTGTTTAATAAATTACTTCATAAAATAACGTTTATAATGAATAAACTGTTAATAATTAAAACAAAATCATTAAATTGACTGGAAAAATAGTATAAATCGTTTAAAGAAGTTAAATAGTTAGACTATTTTTATCACTAACAAGATGGAAAGTTGTACATGTACAACTAAAAATCGACCCTGTGGTATTAAACACAGCATAAATATATAAGTCTTCAAATATTTAAATTTGTTCATCAGATCAAAACGTCATAAATAAATAAAACACACGGTCAGTTTTATACGACCCTTGTATTTCAACCGCACATGTAAACACGTAACCTACATACGTGTTTAAATAATACAATCAACGAAAGCAAACCTTGTTTCCCTATACACTGCCCTCCAAAAGTACCTTCACATTTTATTTTATACTACTAATTTTACAGATTTTATTTTTTTAAATCATACCACATGAATTATCTAGAACATATAAATAACTATAAACATTGTTAAAAAATGGTATTAATAAGGCAAAACAAATTACATTATTTTTAAAATGACAGGAACCAGAATGTATTTTTTACAAAAATATAACAGCTGAACTCGTTAGTGTGAAGGAACTTTTGGAGCGCAGTGTATACCACGGAGAAACCGTCAAAATGCATTACTGGTCGTAACTGGTCGGAATAAAAAGCGACATTAACAGTGTGGGGTGCTGAAATGAGACACGTTTTACGTGCTGTGCTGCTCACTAATGTTTCATTAAACTGATGAACGGAAAAGCCCTCAGGTAGCATAGCCTGCACGAGAAAACAGCAGCCTCGGTTTTATTGAAGCTGTTCATCAGTAGTAATGAATGATGCCACACCACTGACGCC
>Ga0224511_10001819_pt1 | contig 13528 bp, 6 predicted proteins | sample SF_May12_sed_USG_2_FD_169988 | JGI IMG/M metagenome (GOLD analysis project Ga0224511, IMG submission 169988) | Sediment microbial communities from San Francisco Bay, California, United States - SF_May12_sed_USGS_8_1 | ecosystem: Environmental > Aquatic > Marine > Sediment | place: USA...
AGGACAATGGGGGTGGAACTGAAACGGCTTTTGTTGTGTTCGAAACCCCCGGCCTGACAGACGATGAAATCACATTCACATTTAAAGACAAGGGAAAACTCTATGTTTCGCGAGGATTCTTAATGCAGACATCGCCTGTATTCAGGGCTATGTTGACAAAAGACCGCTTCAAAGAATCTGAAGAAAGGAAAATAGAAATTAAAGATTTCAGTCGTGAGGATATGCTCAAGTTCCTTTCGTGTTGTGATCCTGGACAGATGAAACCAGTTGATGGTAAGTTACTGTCTTCTGCTTCGTATCAAATGTGTAAGTAAATACGCTATTAATCTGATACAAAGAAATAAAACATGGCGGACACCAGTAGGATAACCCATGCTGCCGCGGCCAAAATATGAAGTTCAAAAAGTAAGAACACAAAATGTGGACATTTAGTTTGTGTTTTATATGGTTTATATATTAAAACGAATGTTAAATAGCGGGTCGCTCCGGGCTTTATCCAATAAAATTTGATTTAACTAAAAAGAAACGTAAATGAATCAACGATTGAATGGCCACAACAGTATATTGTATTGACATTTCAGAAACAAATATTATCAAAGTCCAAAAGTTCAAATCGCCAATTTTATTTTAGCTTTTAGCTTTTACTAAATTAATAAGTAAAGAATGAAAATAACAACAGCTGCATTAAAACAGTCTTTATCTGTTTTAGAATCCAACGTGCTTGAAATAATTGGCCTGGCGCACAAGTACCAAGTGGATCCTTTGTTACCTAAATGCAAGACAATGCTGGACAAATGGATCGACGACTGCTACAACCAAGCAGGACCGGGATACAATTTACAACAGCTGTCATACCTGCTTATCTGTTTTAAAATTCTTAAAACAGGCATATTGTATGATTTTACTGAATTATGCAACAAATGTAAGAATGTAATATCAAAGTTTCCAACTATTTATTATTATGGCACTGAAGATTACTTTTTACGTGTTGTAGAAAGCAAACAAAGAAAAATATCATATCCATACTCGAATAATGTGAAACTGGACGATGAATTATTACAACAAAGAGATGAATGTGCCAAGCAGTTTATGAGTCTGTCTCTCGAAATACAAAGGACAATTCTATTCACACGAGTTTGTTTGTTTGATGACCTTACAAGAAAATAGAATGTTGTATAATTACATTCCGAGCAAGTGTAAATATTCGACATTAAGACGAAACCTGTTTGAACGTGCATTTCTCTGTTCTACAAATATTACCAAGCTATTGTTTTGAAACTTGTAAAACTTTGTCGCTGTCGACATGATCATTCCCCCACGGATATTTAAGTGGATGTAATTGTACTTGATAAATGTCTATTGATTAAATAATTGCATATACCAAGTTGGTTTGTTATTGAGATATCATTAAACATTTCATAAAACATTATAGATATATTCTAGAAATACAAGTAGGAGGAACGTTATTGTACCTGTTTATTTATCTGTTTAGGTGTGAAACTCTTGTCTTTAATTTTACAATATAATTTTATAATATATCGCAATATTAGTCAAGGCTGCGATATCCAACCCTATTTTGTATTTATTTTTGAAAAGGGTAAGCTTTGTTTGTAAATACTTGAATACTTGTACAAATAGAAGAAATAGAACAAATAGAACTATCTGCAAGGAAATGAATAAATATACAAAACTATATAGATAAAGAGTATATTTCAACATAAAAACAAATTAGTAAGTGTAAAAATAATAAAACATTATGTAAACTTTCCACTTACGTAGTTTTGAACACGAATTAACAATATAAAATACAAGAACAAAAAGGTATTTTATGTCCGGGAAACGTACATACTGATTGGATGAGTAGAAAATGTGTACAATACATGTATCGTAATTAATAGCGTAAATATGCAGTTGGCCTCTAAAGAAAGGATATTCTTTCTTCTCTGAATCTGAGATGCCATTTATAAAACCATGTGTAGTTGTAACGTACTAATTTACTACTTTTTGGACACAAAGTGTCCAATTACAACTTTGATAGTCACATACAGCTGAACTTCGTTATGTCGAAGTGGTCGGGACCCAGAAAAATACTTCGACATAGGAATGGTTCGTGATAACCAATTGGGCATTTTGGGGAGCGAAACATTTTGGCAAAGTATTAGTTTAAAAAAGAATACTTACCTTCAAACATCCCATTACCATTACTTATTTCGTTCATTGGAAAATATAAAATAAAACGATAAAAGTACGTAAATGAATAAAATATTTTGAGTATGTTAATGTAAGAATATGTATAATCATGCGATATCTTATATACGTTATGAATATAACGTTTTGACAATTCTCTATCTTTCTACGTTATGATAATAACGTGATGACAATTTGGACTCTATCACTGTACATTTCACCAGTCTGCGCGTTAATTATATTTAGATTATAGCCCTTTGGGCTATTCAAATTATATTTTCCTTAGCCCGAATGAAATTTTGATAGCTCAATTTTTTGTGGCCATAATTCATACAAATCAGATTAGAAATGAGTTATCTTTCACTTATTTTAATATTTCTTTTGTTTTTTTACGAACTAAACTCCAAAATCAGTTTTTATGTTCAAGTGTTTCTTTATTTAGAATTTTACTTAAAAATTTAAATCGACCGGTCGGGCTACCTTGCATACAATTCTAATCGATCGACAGGCCTTTTACTCGACTCGGGCTTCGGACTTATAGACTTATTCGCAGACTGCATGTCATATGACATTAATGACACTAAACTTAACACCAATTTTCTCATACAGGGCATTGATGTATCGTTGTGATCCAATCTCATCGTTTTTACTAGGGATGAGACGATACGGTCATCACACGATACGATACGTATCGATACAGAGGGAGACGATATGGTTATTTTCGATACGATACGATACAATACGGATAATAATTGTAAAAATACAAACATTCACAATGTTCACATACATGTATATACAAACATCCACAGTGTCCACATCCTTTTATTTATGAACACAACAGAGGAATGCTTCGACTGGTCAGTTTTACAAACACAGTGGCAAAGTTCACAAAGGAATTAGACAAAACAAATCTCTTTGTTAAGTTAAAAAAACAATGCACAGTTAAGTTTTAATAAGAGTTTGAAGAAAATGACTCTTGTTGATTTTGATTCCAATAAAAAAACTTCTGTATTTACATGTATGGTACATGTTGGACAGTTCCATGGAATGTAATTATTCTTAACAATATAGATCACAATATAGTAAGTAGTAAACAGTATACAATGTTAGATTTGAGATTTATGGATTTGACTAGAAATTGCAAAGTAAAATATGACTAGACAATAAAACGTTTGACTAGACATTGGCAGTTTGAACGTTTAAAACATTTTTTTCAATACTCTAACTTTTGACCATCTTTAACCACTGTAAACAAAGAATAGTCCACTAAGGTCCATTTCAACAGGCATTTTACACAAACATTGCCCACAGAGAATATATCTCTTGAACGTATACGAAAAACTCGTCAAATACAAAAAATAGAAACAACGTTTTGACTTCTTCTGATTACAAAATTAATGTCAAGGTCGTATCGCGATATATCGCGCTGGACCACGATACGTATCGTGAGCCGCTGTATCGATACTGTATCGATATATCGCCATATCGTCTCATCCCTAGTTTTTACTGTAAGATTTTGACTAGACAACGCCTCCGTTCTGGTGTCTGAAACAAAACGATGTGTTGATCATGGGTTTTATGTCTATACAATATAAGTAACACAATATAGGACTCTGTAAATTTACAGCTTTCTTAGATATGCTTTAAGTATTCGCATAATATTTCTCCTCGCTATATTTTACAATTTAAACTCTTAGTTTTGCAATCAATTAAATTATAAACGCAATAATGGCCTCTGGTAATGCTGACGAGTTTGGCTATATTTTTATTTTGCCTTAATTAACATTTAATGCACAAAAATATTACCGCTTATTGTTAAGACAATTATTTAATGTCGTTTATACAGCAATTATATTTCAATTTCAATTTCAATTGCACAGTTCGATGTTAGAAGTTGAAGTAGTGGTCACGGTATTCATATTTGGAGACCAGACTAGTTTACACTATAACAAGCTAGGTAACTGTATGTTGTACATACCCGACTGACGCAAGTTCTGAAATAAATAAGGTCTTATGTCGTTAATAAATGACAGCAATTTTTTAAAGTATATAAACTATTGTTATTAGGTTTTAAAAAGGAAACTTTGTACGGATAAATCTGAAACACTTTTTTGTAGTCATTCAATTTGTATTATTTCCTAATTCGTAATACAGTCGTACTTAGCCCAATTACTATTTTAAAAGACCAACATGTGCAGGATTATAGTTAAAATGTTTATTGATACAGAAATGTGTTACCAAGGGTTTCGTAGATATGATTCGTTCGTCATGAAGGGATTTCGGAATTTGTGTTTTCGTTTGAATCGTTGTCATAAACTTTACAACATTTGGAACATAACACGTCATTTTCACTTCAATATGATCTCCTGATGTATTTTAGCTTTCAATTGATTGTTTTCGCGTTTGTGTCTTTCTATATGTATATTTGAGGGAAACTTCATTGATATTCGCATGCTAACGTGAAACATCTGGGCTTTGCCGTTTTACTTCCGTAACCCGCCGATTCCCGGGGAAGAACCGTGGTGTATCGGGACCCACATGTTCTTAAACATGTACCAAACATTGCCAATGCTTTTTACCGGACAATGCGTTGTTGTAATAATGCACATTTCAATGTTGAAAATGATACCTGATTATCAACCATAAAAAGTTAAACTACTCCTAAATGCAATTGACCTTCTACTGTTTATACTCACTTTCACTTTAATTGCGAAAAAAGACATAGCTTAGTTTGTATAAATTTGATTTATGCAAATAACATTGACATATTAATTTCAGTTTTTACAAGCAGAAGAAGTAAAGCGGAAACTATAATATACTTAACGGTGTACTTGTTCTCATCAGTCGTGGATAGTACGGTAAGGATCACACGTTCAAGTCAGTACACATCGTTTAGCACACACACGCAAACCAAAAAACAATGTTTGTTTAACGCAATATCAGATCAGGGGATTCTTAATTAATGTTGGTTTATATTTCTTGCAAGGAGCATCGCATGAACAAAGAATTACACAACGTCAGTGGTGCATACATACTCAGTTAATCTACATATACGAAGCTTCGTCTTTCTCTGCGACATTTTTCAGCCGCTACACATGCATTAGACCCCAGTTATTGTATATTATTTATAGAAAAATGATAAGTTAGAAAACCGTTAGTACGTATGTTTATTAAATATACAGCTGCAGTAAATCTAAACACAAGTTTCAAATTAATAACAACACAGTTTTTTTGCGTTTCATTAGTCAAACATTTAAAAACTGAGATTTTCATACACGACATCCATGTCGCCGTGTGTGTCGCTCAAGACATTGGTATCTTTAATACTTGCGTCAACACTACCTTCTGTCTGGTACCTGAAAATGTTTATTGCTCCCAAACTGGTAATCATCTTTAAAAAACAAATACAATTATACAAGCAAACAGCTCAATAAAATAATTAAGTACTCACCCCTCTCGTTTAGAATCTGAAACAATGATTATTGACTTAAAATAATGATAAAAACAATAAAACCATATACGTTAAACTATACATTTAACAACTCTTAATTTCTCTAAGGCACCTCATTGCAGATATAAATAACAAACAATAGTAATGTTTGAAATAAGTATTCATAACACACTCACTGGATGACTTTGGATGTTACATCGGACATCAATTGATGAGTCAGACTTTTATCCATACCGAGGGCAACCTGTTACTCCTTTTGTTTCGAACATTTTAACTGGAAAGAAAAATAAATATCAAGCGTTTTGTTGAAGGAATTTCATCGCAGGACGTTTTGACTGCTTGAATCAGCTGCGTACTAACGTCAATTTTCACGTCATCCTGGCGTGTCACAGAATGTTGTAGGAATGTTGAATCACTTTTAAACGCAGGGGAGTGTTGTTTATAAACATGGGGCATGTCGTCAAAAGGCCACCACGAACACAGACGGCTTTTTGTTGCGCTTTAAGTGTAACACCACCACTTAATGGTCAGCATACAAAGAAAGACCGATCTGCACACTGTCGACAACATCACTCAGACAACACAATGATGCTGTTCACTGGGCGATCTCTACACGCGGATGTTGTTGTGTGTCATTAGAACACAGTTGGCAATACCGTGGAGTCGTTTTCGAATGGTTAATACAGAAAACCGAACCCCTTTTTCAAATTTTGAGCTCATTCTGAGCAGTTTCCACATTCATTAAACGTGTTATGCTTAAAGCACAATGCCCAATAGTTTTCTCAAAAAGTATTCGCCATTTCCTACAGTTTTCCAAAAGAGAAATTGTGTTGCAATTGTAGGACTTAATCATGATTAAAAAGTTAGGGTCGCAAAACACCACTATTTTCAGGTTATCACCTTTTGCGTGCAAATCAACAGCACTAGAGGGAAAACAATCGATAAAGGTGTATTCTAATGTGTGAGAAATACACGGTATTAACACAAAGAGGAACTTGGTCGTTAAGTATTCGAATATAATCAAAATATTTAAACATGAGAAAGTGATCCAGAGCAAATTTTGAGAAGTATATGTCTTTTTTCGGTTGGCAATTAGTTTAAACTTGTATTATATCTGTTTATTTCGGAAAAGCGTTAGTAACGCCTTTTTTTTCAACAGATACATTCCAATTTAAACCGAGTGGCCAATTCGATACATGACATTAAAGTGCCGGACGGGCATCGGCCGATTTGTTTAGAGATTTTCGATAGTTCATGGCGATTGTAAAACACCGTACGATGAAATCGTACGATATAAAATTTAAACAAAAATCGTCCGGTGCCCGTCCGATGTGTGCAAACGCCGGCCGGGCGCCGTCCGGACACCGTACGGTGCCCGGCCGATGTCATTTAATCCTCAATGACCCTACCAAACGCCGTACGGGCGACGTGGAATTTTAAGTAGTACCTAAACTTCACCGGGCACCTTACGATGTCTAAAAAAAAAGATCAAAAATCGTACGATTCTTCCTGCCGCCTGCCGTACGGTGCCCGTAGATGATTTGTGACCATAGCATTACCATACATATTTTTAAAACTTAACTTCCTTGTTTATCTCCAAGTTTGAAGTGCCGGTTTACGTTTTTATCTATCTAAAACCACCCTGAAATGGGGTCACCGATATACGTGCATATAACCATTATTCAACCAAAATAGTTGTGTCAACATATTTGCAGTATATAACTATTTGTGTTTGTTTTAATATGTAGTAAGGCACTGCCTCTTACCGCCCGTACCAGTTTCCCGTTAATATTCACCGGTGTAGGATTATGATAAAAAACGCCAATAATTAAAATGCCCATTTTATGTCATGAATTTAAATATTTTATTAATGTCTAAGCAGTCAGTTTCCTGTTATATTTCAAAAATGCTAAGCACATGTTATAGGCTTTTTACTGAGTTTTGTACAGTAGGTACACACGGCAGCGGACCTTTGATTTTGCAAAACGCTTAATTTACTCGTTTCTTTTAACCGTGCATTTTAATTACAAGAGCCTGTCGAACCGGGCGATGTTCCCCGAATAGGTTCTGGACTCAGAGGCAAAATGAAATTATATGTGTGGGGGTCCCTCTTTACTCTGCTTCCCTGCATTTACAAGTTTTATTGAATCAATTCGAATTATTGTGGTTATTGTTGTAATATGTTTTTCAATCAAAATTAAAATGCGAAAGTATCGAGCAACCATGCACCTACAATTGATAAGATTGTGCCCAAGTTAGTCGGTCGTATACGGTCGATATTGTATTATATAAATATTCTTAAAACAATAGATCATTTTACTGCAACGCGTCCCTAACCCGCATTCCTGGGTTCACACGTACTAGCCCCTTTGTTCTGCAAGTCACTGACTAAATCCTGACATGAGCCAACTGGGAGGGACAGATAAGCCAGATTAAGCACATTGTCCCGTAGCAATAATCCAGGAGATAGTTTACTGCTCCCGGTCAGGATCGAGTCTCTGGGGGCCGTTTCACTAACATACTTAAGTATACTTAAGGAAGAATTTACGCCAATTTTTAACGCAACTCTAAGTTATGGGAAAAACGTTTCACCATAAGAAAATTGGCGTAACTTTTCCCATATGTTTAGGCAAGCGCAGCGTCCATAACTTTTCACATAGCGTAAATATGGCTGCCACTCTTAACATAACTTTATGGAAATGTTAGTGGAAAGGTACCCAGACCCCTTACCCCGCATTGTAAAGAGGTAAAGCGAACTATTTGCTCACTAAATTACATTGTACACTTTAGTTATTCGCTTAATGTTGTCTAAAATAGGATGTTTTATGTTACCTGTTCAAATATGTAATACAAGTTGTAACATTGCAAATAGGCGAAGTACATTGTAAATTAAAATCAAACAGGACACGAGAAGTAGATTCCTGTAATCTGTTTACATAACTATTTATTACGCACTAATAGTTTATAACAAAAACATTTATAAACAATACAACAATGTACAAACAATATAATGAACAAAATGAATAATATGTGTGGTAAATTCTTGTTAACATTAGTACCAACACAATGATACTGATAATAACATGTCAGTAATTCAGACACTCCTTTTAAAAACAGTTTGTTTTAATGTCTTCCGTAACACTGACTATTTAACTGGCATTATAAACCAAAAAAATGTTAAAAGTCGGGATTTAAGTTTTTGTTTATAGCATACTCTTCAGTCGTAATAGTGCGTTGCCGAATCAATAAATCAAAATGTATTGCATTGACAGCTGAGTAAATTAAGAATATTGTCTTTGTTAATTGACGGCATAGTTTTTAGGGATTACATGAGGCATGTAGCGTCTTTTATTTTTGGTAAAATATCTTTTTATATATACCAAACATTGTTTTCACCCCAAAACAAAAAAACAACAGGAAAGTTAAATTTGTGAGGCAGTTTTCGCAGTAATTTGCGTTTACAATTCCTTGACTCAGTTTTGTTTTAATATTCTGTGAATCAAAACACACGACTTGTTTCACACTGACAACAGCACCATGTCCAATGCCATAGGACGTTAGGACAAGCCTAACGTCCAATACTTCCCCTATAGTGCTCGCTTTAGCATTTTCCAAAATTGTTATAAGTCAAAAGTTTTACATGAACCCATTAGGTGTTAAAAGAAATTCATTGTTTACCGAAAACACACTAACATTTATCAAAAACTACCTTTTATTGTTAAATATAAACAAAAATACACATCCACTTTCTGTTTACACTAGCATGACCGACATTTTAACATTTACTGCAACCCGGTAGAATTATTGAACGAAAACACGAAGCTTACGTAAAGCAAAAACGAGACTAGAAAATTGCTCAGAACGTCATGATATTCGTCTAAAACATTTGCCTCACTTTCGATCACCTCTGATGCCATCGCGAATGAAGAAAATGGAGTGTTTGTGAAACAACTGGACTTTTTTATATTATGGATTGATTATTACTACTCGAAGTGAATTGTGTTTTTTTTCATACGTTTACTCCGAGATAAAACATCTATTTATATAATAACAACCGTTTTTGTTGGATATATTTAAAAATTGTCATCATTCTGAACCAAAAGGTTCCGCACGTCAAAACGTGCGGAAAGTTGCTAAAGAGCTTATTGAGGAATGGGTATAAGACATCGCGTATGCGATGTCTTATTTATAGGACTAAACAGCAGCGTGTTGTACACCTTCTGTCGAACATCTAGAATTCGAGACTTTTATACACGACATTGCTGTCCCTTCGCGTGTCGCTCATCTCATGTGTGTTTTTTATTTTTGGTTTATCGCCTGGGGTCTGGCATCTGTAAATACACATTATTTGCTTATTTTGATCAAGTTCCCAACCATGCTTCCATCAATTGAATAAAAAAGATGAACAAATTATTAAGGTGTTGTACAACCGTACTACACCATTGTGTTTTTTATATTTTTTCTGGTCCACTGGAATGATTGATTGTATGTTGTTTACATTTGATACAAGAGTTTCGCTCATGCGCTAAGGGCCGTCAGTGGTTTGGCATCTTTCATTACTTTTACTGAACCGATTAGGTTACACCCAGGCTGCTATTTGTCAGAGCAGACTATTCTTGCTATGGACTTTCCCTTTTTCTAAGATTAAATAAAGCTATCCACATTAAGATCAAGCTTATTACTGAATTAGTTGAGGTTACAGCCATATTCATATTTTTGCATGTAGAGCTTATCATTTTAAATTGACTTTCAACATATAATCTTATAAAACCTTAAATACTAATATCTTTAATAAGCAGTACCAATATAAGATGGAGAGGTGTTCAAAGAAAGAACAGTCATATACATTCATCAAAATAAGCATTATGTAATGACAAATTATTACGTTAATACATAATCTTTAACTTAATATAAAATGCATTATTAAATATTGGTACTCACCCCACTTTCACAATATCTGAAACAATGAAATGTGTCAGCAAAATACAATGCAAATATATACAGCTAAACAGAGGTCTAACATTCTTCACTTTACACTAAGTTTTCATTTCTCTAATAAACATCAAAGCTTAAATACGTATAAATAAAAAGCAATGCTTAAAAAAGAAAAGATCAATTAGCCAGATTTATCTATAAAATCAACATAGACAACATAACTTTTTTTGCGTTCTACAAAGATAAAAACAAATACCAAGTATATCGTAGATATGATTAGATCGCCGTGTAGAAATTTCACAATAAGCATTTTCATCAATCCTAAAAACATACGACAATGCAAAGTAAAATAACTATCAAATGTAAGTAATCCTTATTTAAAATATATGTATGCGTGTACTGAAGCACATATAATAGCAAACACATTTATATTACACTGTATATGTCATGTTTGACAGGATTTACCAAATCAGACCATATACATCTAAAAGGCTTCGTACTTTGCTTGTGTCTATTCAAAAATTGTTTTAGTATTAACAATATAACGATTAATACAAATATATGCACACACATCTTTTTGCCATTTTCTAGAAAAAGATAACCGATGTTTGAGAGATTTTTCACATACCGTTGGGAAAGTGTAGAATAATCTAAAACAAAATATACCGCATTTAAAAGAATGCTATTGTCAACTTCAGGTTTAATAAATATATAATTTATAAATAGAAAAATCTTGAAATCCCTAAGAAAGGAAAATTCATAAAGTAATTCAAAATAATAAAATTCTACTATTTTTTAAAAAAAAGTAAAGTGAAACGAGAAATAACTTTTTGATGTGTTTTGCTGTTGTTTTATGCACAAAGCCTACCGTTATCGCTATGTTGTCCTATTGTGTCCATTTCAAGCTCGTTTCTATGTATTCTGAAATATTGACCAATGATAAAACAGTCAACGTCAAACGACATTTTCGTATACAAAAACAATTCCAAAACGATGCACAACAACCCTTGATAGATTAAGCATCATCCAATAAAGTATGTGGCCAGATAAACTCTTACGGTTTTGATGCGCCGTCATCCGCTGTTAAATATAAAAATCGTTTTATTGTTTACTGAATATTAAACAAATGAACAACTGACATTTAAACATCAGGTTTAAAAGTCATTAAGATAAAATACAATGATTTCTAAAGCGTATACACGTATAGGTGTTGTTGTGAGCAAATGTAGCAAAATTATCAGACATAAAATATTAGTTTCGCTAATTATGAAATTATGAAACACGTCAATATAATACTTATACATGGGCTAATATGTCTCCGCCTACAGTAGACAATAAAGGCTACTACAGCAAGGACAACAGCAGCAGAACCTCCGACTGATGTTCCAACAATTACACTTATTGAAGAGCTGTTCTCCTCTGGAACTGAAAGTGTAAAGAGTCAACATTTTCGTTTTTAAATACCTGGTGTTATGTTTAATCAAATGCCTTTTTAGCTCAATATATTTTTGTTAGATATGCATGTTTGCATATATTCTTTTAGAATGACATTTTTTAAATAAGTTCAAGTGATTTTACATGTATGTGCAAAGCGCACAACGCACTTACTGACAGTAAATTCCACAGAGAATTGAAACACCTTTGTTGAAGATAAAAGGGCATTGTTGGTAACTTCTACTTTCAAGTAAAACAAAGAAGTTTCATCAACACTTCCTTCTTTTAATGCATCTAAACGTGTTATGGGCTGCCACACTTGATATCTATAGACTTCACATTTTCCAATGGCAGGACAGTAGCAGTTTGTGTCTGAATGCAGGTCACAAGGATGCTGAAAAAGATGTTGATCATGTATCTCCTTTAAACGCTTGATTACGACCGAATTTAAACGCATGCTTCACTGTAAGAATACCGTTATCTCTGTAAGATGTGTCCCGAAAGTTTAATTGTCTAAATGAACAGCTATAAACATAATACTAACTGCTGGTTACGTCCCATTGGCGATGGTAGCTTCAAGAAGAGTGTCATTCGTAGCTTTCGTTATTCCAAGCGTCCAGACACATTTTGAAATTCCACTGTGAGAGTCACGTGCGTCAAATTGTAAATGTAATGGTGACTGATAAGTAATGGACACAACGCAGCTGTCTTTCGTTGTTTTGTTGTTAAGGCATACAAAGCTTGTATCCGGTTGTGAACCATCAATTAACACTTTTTGGCTTTCAATATAAGTGCTTTTCTCGATATCGACCGGACGGATGTTGAAAGTATACGACTGACCATCAACAATAGACAAGGATTTACAAAATGTGTCATTTAAAGCGGCCGGCAAAACTTCCTCCGATACAACAGATCCATAGTCTAAGCTCCAAGAAACAACATATTTTCCAAATGCGTGGTCACTCTTTTCAACCGGAAACTGTCCATTATTTTGATCAGACTTGTCCGCAAGCAATGAGTTTATAACGACATCATCATCGTTAAATAACGGATTATCAAATAAAAATTGGTTGATAAGATAGTCCTTTCATGCAAAACAAATATCACCGTTGTTTGTTTGCCATGTATATCCAGTTTCCGATGATGCAGAGGTTATCTTAAAAGGTTTATACAGAACGTTTTCAATTTCTGATGAACAGACAGCTTCAGATGGTACCATTGCGTTGTTTAATGCAATAACTGAGACAAAACGCCTGTCTTTAAAGTGAGCAGAAACTATCACTGATGTTTGTGTATTTGGAATTTCTTTAAACGCTGCTGCTTTGAGTATATTTCTTACGGAATTCAACTCGTCTTTCGTTAAACATCTGTCAGCCACGCCAATTCGATACAGCTTAATTTTGCTGTCGTGGTCAACGAAACCGTGCCAGTAAAGAGGAAACGAATCTTTGATGCCAGAAGTATTGTCATGGATGCCTATAACATTATAACAATGAAAAATGTGCAGTACGGCAAAGTGGT
>Ga0224511_10001820_pt1 | contig 13528 bp, 8 predicted proteins | sample SF_May12_sed_USG_2_FD_169988 | JGI IMG/M metagenome (GOLD analysis project Ga0224511, IMG submission 169988) | Sediment microbial communities from San Francisco Bay, California, United States - SF_May12_sed_USGS_8_1 | ecosystem: Environmental > Aquatic > Marine > Sediment | place: USA...
CCGAAACTGTTTAGGTCTATTATCCAACTCTGACGTATCCCCGCGGGAAAAAGCGTGTCAGATGGAAAAGTAGATAGAGAGACACCAATTGCTGGCTGTTTAGTTCTGCTTATATAAACAGGAGCAAAGCTGGGCTCATTCCTTTGCTTTCTTCTCCTACCTATAGAAGCTGTACTAGTTTCTTTCTCCGAGAGAAGTATAAGCTAATTTATCCTATCTGTGGCCACTCAGGCATCCACACTGTGAAGAAACTAACATTGGATGTTACACTTGCAGCCCGGATCTTCGACAATGCCAGTGCGCCGACTGCGGGAAGATGGCCCTGCCACTTTTCCCTTGGCCAAAGCTCCCAGCATTAGCCAGCCTATGGACCAGATTCGTTGTGGAGGAGCACTCCAACCATTCCAGGATGAAAAATTCTTCACTCTGCTAGCGTCATTTTGCCCCAGAGTGTTTTACGAACTGGACTACTCATTATGTTAGAGTGCGGTAAGGACTTTTTGACATAACTGTTTTCACTTTTTGTCTGTGAATGAGAAACCGCAGCTGTTCATAGAGCAGGACTCATATATCGACTAGTGGCTGGTGATGTGTGCTTAATCCAGCAGTGTCGGTAATGCTTCTGTCTCCATTAAATTTGCTTGTCATTGGCTGTACACTTCAACTGGACGCTACGAAGGCTGTGCCAACAATACACTTGTCTAGGCCTGAATGGATGCGAGAGTGAAAGTGTGGTGACTGTGGCCGTAATCGAAGCTCCAATTCGATATCCATCAGTTACCGAGGGACTGCGCTGTTCAGTCAGCTTTCGAATCCGTCCTTGAGAGGGTGAATGAAATGAGTGACATTGGTCTTTGACTTGTAGTGATTGCGCAACGGATGAGGCTGCTGGGATGGGTTGTGCTGAGCCTGGTTTTCTGTGTAAAGAATTTAACTCGAAATCTGGCTGACGGCTAGAATGCTCTGAGATCGAATCCGGATGCATTGTGAGTTTAACTCCCACTCATTCGAATTCGGCATCACCGCATCCTGAGCACTGCCGGTCAGACTTTGGGTCGGACTCCGCATGCATTGAACGAGATGCAGTACAATGCTCTCAGCGGTCGGGACATGGGGATTCTTTATACTTGAACCGTGACGATGATCTTAGTTCGTGTGGCGAGGATGATGAGTGTTCGGGAGCGGAGGTTATTGGTTTGGAACTCACTGAAGCCGACGATTCCTCTAAAGTTCTATGAGCGGACTATGAAAGACCTAGCGGCTGAAGCGAGGTCTGCATCGACCACATGAGTTGGAGGACAGCGGAGCAAAGCTGTTGAATGTAACTTGTAGGTATTTTACTTAACCCGAATATTGTATGTGCCATCACCCTTCCAATTTCATAATAATTGTGAAAGTATGCAGTAGCAGTCTGTTCAAGACAGTTATATTGACTTTACAGGCTCAATGCTCCGCCGCTTGAGCTCCTAGTCAGAACAGAGGACGAATCGGACACTGGTGATGCATCCGATACTGATGGATCCAACTCCCAACCTTCATCTGATGATGACACAGAGTGCGATGAGGCCAGCGACTACTCAAAATTCCTTCTAAATGATGGATCTTTCATAGAACAATGGGTGACACTACTATATAGGGATTTGTAATATAAATTACTTGGTTGCTGGATATGTTAAAACAGTACTATATCATTCACAGGGTTAATGCAATGGTAAGTTGTGTATGGTGTGTGACGGTAGCCTAGTGGTGCAGGAAATACTAATATAACACCCCTCTAACACTATCTATAACTATGTAGATTCTCCACCATTCTTCTGTCTTTCTCACCTCACCGATGGTAATTGGGATGATCTTTGCTCTGTAGATGACCATTGTTTATTGATCATAATCATGTCTCTAGAGCTGATTGGTACAACACAAGGAAAGTCATCGTTGAAGCGGCTGCACTGGAGTCGCTCCTGTTGGTCTGTCCGTGGTGCACGCGAACGACCGCCATTCACAGTTCAAGCCGCGGTGTCTACATGAAATACTCGGTCGTGTCTCAGCTGTGCTTAATCTGGAGACTTCGAGACCACGCCTCGAGTGGGGCACCGCCCTATGATTAACGCTGGTCTGTCTGGTAGGTGGACAGTCACGAATATGATTTAGGAATTCTTAAAAAGACCAGCATTTCAGGACCCCTGATTTCTATCAATAAAATCACAAAGTGTTTGGCATATAACACCCCCCTTTCATACTAGGAAGGTTTTTCAAAATTAGACCTTCTTTATCTTATTACTTGAGATCAATAAAAGTTGTACGTATCACATTACTTTGCATCTGTCCTAAAACATCCTTTTTTGCTTAATAAAAACCCATTCCAGGCTACGCAGCCATTAAAGTCTCGATGGCATAAGCATGTAGCTTGCATTTTGCATTCACTTGTTTAACATGTCTGTAAATGTTAGATGCTCGTCTTCGATTATGCTGAGTTCTTTAGTAGCTAGTACAGTCTTTAAAGAGGCTATGACATGGGCAAAAGTGACTTCACTTGTTTGTAATGGGCCCAATACCCTGTTCAAATGGAACCTTAGATATAGCCCTATCCAATGCGCATACTTAGAGCCCTCAATGACGTACTTTTTAAACCGTCGACGCACCAGAATTGGCCTCGAGATAGAAAATTAACGCAGAGCTGTTGGTGTTTGCGTTATTTCTCGACTTACTCGCTGATGTTTGGAAAATCCTCTTGCAGGTGCACACTAGACATGTAGTTACACAAATCTATTAAAGTGTTTCACAAAGATATAGAAATAGGGTTTCAGAGTGCGGTTTTCCACCGCTGTCAGCTAGCATTAGCGCCATTATTTCGAAATGATAGAGGCCCGAATGCAACGGCCTCTTTTTAGGGCTAGGGAAAACCGGCAAAGCACTTCTTATAACTTCAGTTTTCTCCAATTTTACGTTCAACTTTAAGTTCTACTCGATGTTATAAGAGGGTGAAGCTCACTAGGTTATTAAATTTTAGTAATTAGATCTCATTTTATTTCTATTTGGGCCATTTGGACCGTAGTTATTCGAGTGACTGATATTCGGTTTGTGGAAAAAGACCACTCGCTATCGCTGCAATGAATGCGGCTGAAAGGCGGCAGTGATATATTATCCATCTCTGCGTTAGCTGGTGCGATGAATGGTTAGACCCTAACGTTATCATACTGGATGTAGCGGTTCCTCCGAACAACATTGTTGCACTTCCTCGACAACTTCTGCCTGTATATACGGTAGCGCAGATCGCAGATCATTGCGGCGCATCCGTGGTCTCTGTTGGGCGAATTAGAGGGCACAAATACTGAAAGTTAGCGATTAGAAATCGCTCCTTAGTTGCCCCATTCATGTCCCTGGGTTCTCCAAGCACTGTATCTTCGGTCAATTCCACTGGCAACGCGTACAGAGCGTTGGAGGTGTTCGAGCCATGGGTGCCAGTAGGTACGATGACTAGGTTCCTGTCAACAAACGGGTCCGGTTCTCCTGATACATTGGAAGTGCAGATCTCCCCCTTCAAAGTGTCCAAAAAGGCATTAGACCTATCGGGAGTGGAGAATCGTGCCATATATGATGAGTAAATCTAAGTAACAAGAAGTATCACTGTAAGAATAAAAAATTTATTAGGGTTGTTTAGGTTGCGAGTGTCTAGTCTTACTAGTTTGGAGCTATGTGAGGATCGCTGTGGGTTCGGAGAGTGGTGTGTAAACTGACTTAGGCTGACTGACCTTGAGCATTGATACTGACCCGCACGTAAAGCTCCGTGCTAAGCTGTAATTGGTGAAAAAAAAACTATCTATACGAGAGATAAACTATGAGCACAAAGTACAGTCATTGTCATACTTGGTGATGGTGCAGCCTTTCTGCTTCAAGGTTATTAATATAAAAAAAACCACAGTGATCGAAGTCTTGACCCTTAAGTTCACTTTGTTTTGGCATACATTTACGATCACGGTATCCTCAGTACTTCCACTCCGTCTAGGGCAGACTCTCATATACTCTGGAGCTCCTCCGGGGTTGGTTTAGAAGGAATAAAAAGAGAACTCACAAGATGATCACAACAGGATTTCTCAATTGTGCAGGGGCATAAGGAAAAGGAAAGCGGCCAGTTTGCTGACCAGACAATCCCTATGAACTCATCCAGCGAACCCTCATGTATTACATAATCATGTGGAATCACAAGAAATCCCGAACGTGACATGATGGCGCTGCATGTTCTCCGGGCCACAAAGCCACACGTGCAAGCAAAGCAAGTGTAATACATACTGCATGCAATAGGCCTATTCGCGTGATTAGTGTTAGACTCCAACAAAATATTTCGGATGCGATCACGCGAACAGATGGGCGCAGTTAAAAACTGGAAGGGTTTTGGGTGCATTTCAGGTGCATCAGAGTTGTCCTCTCTCAATGTCTTGTGTGTTTGAGAACAAAAAAATTGTGCGGTCTGTTTTGCAACAACAAAGTGACCCGTGAAGCCACCATAGAAAAAGTAAGCAATCGATAGCTAGCCTTGGCATTTTGATAACTTTGACACTGTATAAACTACCCGCCTACTTTCAGGCACGGAATTCCGTTTGCGTGATCGAATTCACTTACATGGTTTGTAAAAACATACCTTTTAGATGCACTTTTGAGCATTGGAACTAAAAATGCATCTTAAACCCGGTTTCAGATGCCAAAACTCGATCACGCAAATGCACCTAATGTTTTCATATTCTTCCCCTTGAAACTCACATGCCTGGGGTGTTCGGTTCACCTAGCGCATATGCTATCCAAAAGCAGTTGGTGTCCGCGACCAGGCGACAACGTTGAGGGCTGGCAGGAGAGTTGTTGACAAGTTCTTGCCTTTGAGTTTCCGATTGTATATTTGACACTAGCTCAAACTCTTCACCGCTAATGCCGCCTATATATGTCGACCACCACACCGCCCTCTTCTCCGAGTCCTCATTGCTGCTCCATGAATATTTCCTCATCCTCTTGAAGCTAGCCATCTGTACTTGGACATAATCAGCAAGATATTTTGGACGTTTCACCGGTCGCTCACTACGGGTGATCATAGTAATGATTAATGACATACCAGAAAAGACTCGGAAACCCTTCGAATTAAAATTATAGGATCGAGCCTGTTCATATCAACAATTCAAGCCTAACTCGATCGACTAGCCATGGCGAAACTTTCTTTCAGTTTCCGTTACATGAATAGCAGTTAATAGATTGGATTTGTAGTCTTCAAATCACCTCTTGGATCAATATCAATTTGATAAAAAATAAGGTGGCTAGGCTGTATAATTCCATTATATTACATTACTTACTGGGTATTTTTTGTAATTAAATAATAGTTGTACCACATTCGAAGCATAATTCAATAAAAGGTTATACACTTGATCGATCTTTTTAATTCTCCATACCCATACCCTTCGCGAAGTGCATCAAGCCCACAAAGCGTTTGAAGTAAGGATACTCATGCTGCTTAGTTTGCCACTAGACCAAACGGTGGCCGTTTCTTCTCAACCTATCCTCCGGTACGTTGTCTGTTTGCATGCCTGTCAACTCATCATTTGTTTCATTCATCTGAGGTGAATAAGGTAATAATCTTTGCTGTTGTCTATCACCAAAAGTTGCACCAAATGCAGTTCTACCTATCTTGTGAAACTATTGTGGTTTTTCAAGCGATCCCATCAACATCTAGATACTGTTGTTCCCTAAGTGATACCTTCATCCATCTACATTAGTGTAAGTTTGAGCGTGCCCAATCAGGCCGCAAGGTGAATAGAGCGGTGTTGTCCACCCATTGTTGGCCACTTTCAGCATGCCAACTTCGAGCAGGCTTTGCTGAGACACAAATGCACTGACACCTAGGCGACTACCCAGCACAACGGTAGCGATCATCCTCTTTTTCTATAGCCCATCTGCTAGTTCTCTTTTTTTTGTTACCGCAGATTCTCTGACCCTGACTCTGAAGACCAACCTTTAGCCATTTCGCTGTCTTTAATGTGCTTATTCATCTCCTAACTAAACTTATACAACAGGAGTATAGTCTCTACTCCCCTTCGTATGCCTAATTGTATTGGTTCAGAAGTCATTTTCCCCAATAAAAAGTAGAGTTTTTGGGTTAATTTAGCAATTAATAACATCATGCGCGTTATGGTAATGGTCAAACCAGGTTGCCTTACCTTTCTGGTTTGACCTTTACCATCCTGTGATTTCCTTTTAAGCAAGGGGTCATTATATAAACCTTTGATTCAATTGAGACATAGATTAATTCCTAAGATACTCAACCCTGATGTAAGCTTGTGGACGAGATTTCAGCCAGACGCAAAAACTAATTAGGTATCTTTTTGATGTGGTAATGCTTCGAAGCCTTCATCCATTGGAATGGTGACACTATGCAGGTATGATGCGCTGAAACCGTGACGCTGATTGTCGCACTACAAAATGCCCGATTAACGCGTTGCTGCTTTTGAAAGATGGCTGGCCACTTCACACAATAAAACCCCTGTACAGCTGGTCTCTCTGCAGTGAAAAAAATGCTGGAGCAGTCACACAAATACAGAAGAAACTAGTGCGTGTATCTTTTTATTATGTCTGGCATAATCATGAAATTAAAAACACAATTTTTATGATAATATGCTTACAAAAATTCATGAAAAGAGATTTCTCGCATAGTTGAGTACTGTTGACACAAAAAAAATTTAAAGTATCACAGATGAGCTTTGAATGCCTGTAGCTGCTTGACAGTCTTTGACGGATTCTACTAAAAGGAATGCGATAGAGAATTGAAAATATTGTGAAAGCATTCCAAACACATTGATTCCATACAATCAGCAAGACTTGGAGCCTCAAATGTGCTGGCATCCACGCAAAAGTAGTTGGTAAATTGGCTCAGTCTCCTGTTACCATTACTTAGAAGAGGCACCGAATCAATCATTGCCCCCATAGTCGGCCTTGCCGAGAAGACCTTACCACATCGATGACGTGTTTTTTCTGTATCATTCTGCTCGTCCTCCAGAAGGAGCAGCGTAGCAGCGGCAAGCCATTAGTTTAACATTTTTATGAACAACGGAACAAATGTATCGATATTATGTTGTAACTCGGAAACGGTCGCTGAAAACTCAACACTCCGCACAAACAACCCGGCGTGATGTTACTGGTAAAAGATTTACCATTTTGTGACGCGCAAAGCTACAATGTAAAAACCCACGAAAGGGCAATCGGGACATTGCATTGATTGGTTTTCTATAAAAGATCGGTAAGCAACACCGAACCGATAACCTAGCTTTCTGAATGCAACAGAAGATTGTAAGTCGTTCAGTGTAGCTAAACATTATTGGTAAAGGTGGTCTACTCTTTGTGAGGCTCTAAGTTTTTGGGATTTAGTCTCCTGAATCAATGGGTTCATACCCATTGGTTCAAGACACTAAATCCCTTGTCTAAGGAAATCCTCTGTAATTCAGTAATAACACAGCGTTCGACTTCTAAGAATCAGGTAGTTTTAGGTATCTTGAGGATAATCTATGATTGAGGCATGGAAATTGAGTGCAGTACTTCCCTATAAAATGAACGAGCAGCCACCCAGGATTATCATTCTTAATATTGGGCTATCTTCTAGGTGTTGCATCCATGTCAGTTAAGAGTCGGGTTCTCAAATTTGAGAGATATCTGCATGAGAAGGTAAGTCCACATTCTCATCCTTTCCTTTGATATTGCCTGCAGTCACACTGAATTATTTACTTGACGTAAAAAAAACAATTATTCTTGCAGAAACACTGCTTAATTGAAACCTATATTTGATCTTACCAAAGGAATCTTAATGGCCAAAAATTGGACTTTTCATAGAAAGCCAAGTGTATTTAAATTGATGGGTGACTGTGCTTTCGAAAATGAAAATCAAAACTTTATTGATTGTTCAAACAATTTGGGTTGGCAGCACCAGAAAATGCATCATTAGAACACGAGGAGTCGCTTGAAATAACAAGTGCAGATAACTTCTGCAAATTCCATTACTGCCACTTTTACTAATGTCTGGCATAACAATGGTGGTTTGGCTAAAGGGGTTAAGCCACCGTTGATGATAGATGCACTTTCCGAGTTATATTCCTCATTCTTAAAGGAAGGCAACTTCGTATTCATTTCAGCCAAAGCGAGGGGTTTTTCTCCAAAACCACGAATATCAGTGACGCGAATAAATTCTACGGCTCGAATAGGCCAAGTAGAAAAAAAATTGCATCTATAATTACTAAAACTTAAAACCCCAGTGATCTTAACCCCTCATAACATAGAGTAGAACCCGAAATAGAATGTATTATTGGAGAAAGATGAAATTATATGAAGTGATTTGCTGGGTTTCCCGTTGCACTAAATAGAGGCCAATGCGTTTGACTCTCTATCATTGTACAATAATGGCACTAATGCTCGCTGACAGAGGTGAAAGACTGCACTGCGAAACACTATTTCTATATGTTTGCTGCACATTTTCTCTATTCAGACTTGTGTAATTAAAAGTCTGGTATGCACCTGCAAGAGATTTTCCCATCATGCAGTCCATAAGCTGGGAAATCAATGCAAACACCAACAGCTCCGTGTTAATTTTCGTATCTAGGGGCCAATTCTGTTATGTAGACGGTCTGAAAGATGCGTTGCTGAGGGCACTAAGTACGCGCAATAGTTAGGGCTCTATCTAAGCTTCCATTTGGGATGGGTATTGGACCCATTTGTTCATGGTAGGCTTCAAAATCTGCAGACGATTGAAGACACATTCAGGCATAGATTAACCCCTTTAACAACGGCTCCCTCACTTAAAACATGCTTTTGAAGATGTGTGATCCACGACCAAACGTGATCAATGGTCGAAGAACCGCTGCTTCTCTCATAGCCAGTGGACTGCTAACGCAGCCGTCTGCACAGAATGGTACCAATGGCAGAAGGAGGCATGTATCAGCTTCAAGGTTGTGGACAAATGGCTCCAGCAATGGCAAAATACAGACTGTCACACTGGGGGACCTTATCAACGGTGAGTTTTCTAGCTATCTAACTCAAAATCGCGGAGTCCTAAACTTCACTTCACGGCTCACCATGCTGAACATCAGAGGCAGTCTTACCAACACTGCCGCGCTGTGTAGCTACTCCCACTGCTGTGCCCACATGATGCGCTATTGATAGCAGGATAGCCCAGTGGTAAAGCACTGGGCAGGCAACCATGAGAACCTGGGTTTAAATCCCCGCATTGGTGGACTCTCGCTGCGAGTATGAGCTCATCGCACTAATCCTAGCTCAAACCAAAACAAAAAGTAAACCTCACTATGAGGTGGTGAAAAGACAAATATCTAACTCGGCACTTTTCACTATAATTTTGAAGAACTCATACAAGAAAAAATGGCGCACTCGGGCTGTCTGCGCATGACGACTCGCGCTAATTCAACGTTTTATTGAACACGTCTTTTTAATCTATTGCAACCATGAAAGGACGCTGGCAAGAAAGGGCAACTCCACATTAGGAGTCCTGGTGCCCAAGCAAAGAAGACGATTTTTCTGTTAGTGTGCTGGGATGATTGTTGCTAGCTGAAGCTTTCTGTTCAGCCATTCAAAATAAGCATGGCCAGTCTTAAGTATTTCGCTTTCTATCAATGTTTTAGCTCGCTGGAATTTACTTAAAATGTCAAGAAATCTCGACATTCGCGTCCAAAAATGATATGTGTGAGTTGTCTTCTCTACAAGATAATTGTAACATGAGGGGGTAATTTCAAATGTCAAGAGACCTAGACCTAGAGTTATCCTCTTTATTGATAGACTATATTGGACGCTCGGGTACACTGGGTTAAACGGTGCCGTTGAACTGTGTTTTATTTTTGCCTTTGGTTTGTAATACGCAAGGTATTCTTCAGGCAATATGTGGTGGGCTGATTTCAATTCTATGCTTTTGGCCCTTCGGACTTTCGCGATGCCCAACAAGTGTAAGTTTCTAAAACCCTTATAAGTAATTGATCATATCCTACCAAGTGTGGCGTCTTGCTGTTGGTAAGGCTGATTTTACCCCTGCTACTCCACATCCTTAGCATCATCCTCGATACACCCATCCAAATGCCTCACTTACAGCTCATCATTACAGCTCATCATCACTGCTCTCCATTAATTCACTGGCGCATGTGTGCTCGCTGTTTCCTCTTCTACCTACCCACATGTGTCGCCCTCTTCCTCTTCTTCTTCTCCTTCTTTCTAAAATATTGACGAAAAAACTGATATTGATATCCTTAAAGCAAAGAGAGTTGCCCACTCCTATGTACTGACACAAACGACTATACCCTGATCTCTCTGGCTATCTTCTCCCTACTATATACATTAACCACCATGATTATCTACCCTACGTATGATTTGAAGTAATGAAATGTCGCCTCTATTTTCCCAGTGTTTTGCTAAAAATGTAAAATGCCAGTAGGAAGAGACCGTGGTAGTATATTTTCTAAATAGAATGCAATATATCCAATCTGAATAATATGTAGTTCATCATTGTGACATGACATACCTGTGGTAATGATTGACATGATGTCAACTGATGGCGTAAGGCTAAAGCCTTGCGGCATTCGATTCACCGTTAATCCGTGATAAGCTGCTCTCTGCTCGACCAGCCAAAGAGCTGCTGGGAATTTGTTGGTTAACTAACCCAGTGATGATTGATGTGTTTATGAGTGAACTCAGGCTCGAGTAGTCATTACGTGCGAGCCACGAATTTCGGTGGGATTTAATGAGATTATCTCTGGGCTAATCGCGTAATGCGATCAGGCCTACGTACAGGCCCCTCACTGCCAGTCTTCATTATGCTCGGTCAATGAATTCCACTCAATTTTTTTTTAAATGGCACGTGACAAAACATGTCTTTACCTCATGTTGGCATCATGTGAAAGATCTGGATCTACCTTATTCTAAAAGATACTCATATTTAATGTTATCTCCGATCACTCACTTTAAGTTGTGATAAGGTCTGGGTCTTGTTGCTCTGTCCCTCTCATAGATGAGCGAGCTGTTCACAGAGTGGGTAATTAGTGATTGTCTCCCCTCGGTAGAGATTAGCTTATCATGTAGTGATGAATGTGATCGTGTGATGACATGTGTGGCCCTTGAGCGTATCCATGCACCACTAATCTCACACACTGAGCCTCTCGCCCATTGAGTACCTAAAGCCGACCTTTAACCACTCATTTGCAATGGGGTGCAAGCTAAGCTGAATCTGAGCAACTGGTAAATTACAAACTCTTTTACTCAAGATGGATAATAAATACAATGGAACTCATGCAGGTAAGGAGGTGACAATGTGAAATAGATTGGTCATATCGAGCAGCATGCGCTGATGACTTTCACTGCGACTATAATGTGAGCATTGTAAAAATCAATAAGCTGCTTGATTACGATTATGCTTACTGGCAAACTAACCGTGGCTAGTACGACTACCAGCGCCCTTATGGATAAGCAGTTAACATCATGAACTTGGACTCTGGTAAGCCATTACTATCACTATTCTGGGGAGTTTAGAGTCAAACACTCTACATGTACATCTCCCTACGAATATGACCACTAACATCACAATAATGTTGTACTTGCTTTATGGTTATGCCCTGTATGCTGCAGGGCTACGGAAACTGTGCTGTGCAACCCTAGCCTATAACGGTAACTATTTGGTATGCTGTGTTGTGAACTGCATCCTCAATAACTACTGCAGCAGTAATGCCGAGCTGGTGTCCGCCGTCATATCTGAAACTAAACTGTCACTACATTTCTGCCACAGTTACCTGTGACAGTGAATTTGGTTGTGACTATCGGGATGCCTGCTCTGCTGTTTGCGACTCCTCTTGGTTTGCACTGACTCGGTCAGGGCAGGGCGAACAGTCATACTTGAAATTCACCAGTAATGTCATGGTCATGACTGATCATGAAGCTTCTAATCGCATAAAATGCCAGTGACCTTTTAAAGGTCACAATGTTGGAACGTGATGACTGTATAGAGAGCTGGTAGCCGCAGTTTAGCCTCTTAATGGCATTCCTGGATTTCATATAAGTGAGCGTTAAAAACATAGAAAGAACCCAATTGATGACGAACACATTACCAAGGCTCACGAACCAATCTAATAAGCCATGATGCCGCAAACGCGTCTTATAGAAACTTACACAAACTTTCTTTTCAAATTCATTCTCATTACTGCAGCACTTTCTGAGATCACATGTACTTGATTGCTTAGTGGCGTGCGTGTCATGCACTGAATTCAACTATCATCCATGTTAGCATGATGGCCTGCAGTCTACAGGACACTAACATAAACCCCTCTATGACTGAGCCTTGTGTTGTGACCTGTATGGGAGGAGTGGTGATTCTGTAGACAGTTGCTTGCTAATGCCCGTGTGTAGTGCCGTTCAAGGTCTTGGTATTCTCAGAAGCCCTGTATTTGTGATTTACCCCTTCGGTGTGCCATTGTGTTAAATAGCCAGGATGCATTCTGTAGCAGTTTATTGTATTTGTCATAATCATAACCGTCCGAAGCTATTGCCATTGAAAGCCTCATGTTCCAGTTTATACACAGATCTCATCTTTCTGAAGCGCTGGGCATGATATTAATGTTAAATATTAATGCTAATGAGTGGGATGTCTTAATGAGTTGTCTGGGCGTGTAATACTAGCATTTTACATGCTTCCATCAAGGCTTCTTACACATACCCCAGACAGATCATCCCAAAATGCTACGCATACGAACTAGTTAAGCCGGAGAATGTGGTTCTACGTCATGTGTGTAGACCACGCATAGCCCCGAGCCAGGTGGTTCGTTACATCAAGCCTCCAACCAGGATGGGGCTTTAGTTATTGGCTCAAAAACCAGAAAATAATCTGTACAATCTGTGGAACCGGCTTGCCTGTGTAGATACTTGTATGATTGCCACATGTAACTTAGACCACGCTGCCTGTATGGAGATAATTATCCGACACTATTAGAACCCAAACTCTTTTGGATTGGCTCTATTGATCACTGCATCTCGCATATACTTCTTGTGTGCTTAGCTATAAGTGCGTCAGATGGCATCAGTGGCAGGGGTGCATGCCATATGAATGTTAATTGTTCTCCTTAGTGGCTCTGTGATGGTGGAGAGTATGGTGGACATAGCATATCTGTACATGAGACAGATTTTGCCAGTCGGTATTTTGAATTTTTCAACTAATAGAAACATATTTCAATCCGAACTCTCAGAATTCACTTCTTAGATAGCCATTGTTTCAGTTTCACTCTACTCTTTTGGTATAAAATTTCGCAGTTTAAGCAGATTAACATTGACTATGAACCTAATGTGCTTTATTTTGTACGCGGTCGCTCTGCCATCATATTGAACAGACTTCTTTCCTTTGTCTGAAAGACTAGTAGGGGGCGGAAGAATCCGGAGAATACCTCCCCATCAAGGTCGGATCTGGCTTGGACAAGGCTTTACCCCCAAGGATCATTCGCTTTCGCCACGGAGCTATCACTGTTCGGTG
>Ga0224511_10001821_pt1 | contig 13526 bp, 7 predicted proteins | sample SF_May12_sed_USG_2_FD_169988 | JGI IMG/M metagenome (GOLD analysis project Ga0224511, IMG submission 169988) | Sediment microbial communities from San Francisco Bay, California, United States - SF_May12_sed_USGS_8_1 | ecosystem: Environmental > Aquatic > Marine > Sediment | place: USA...
ATGTCTTATTAAGGAAGAAACTATATTGTGCCATCACATCATACAACTAACCAATGTTATTCCTTTTTGTCTTTACTGTCTCGCAGCCAATCATATGCTTCTGTAATCATCTCATAGCCAACCGTATTCCTTCTTTTTCAGGAAGACTTGATGCGGCGTGTGAAGTCGGAGATTATATCATGGGGAGATGATGCGTTTGCGGCGAGCATGACGTGCCCGGAGAGGCTGTCGTATTGGGTCGCTGCCAATATGACAGTCTCTGACAAGGATCGTATTATTCTATTGGCTATCAGCAGCTCAATACAGCGACTTCGTTATGAACTACATCTACTACGTCAAGTGAGTCCATCAAAAGTAAATAGGATGGGCTGGCTTTAGTTCTTTGTGTAATGTAATATGACTTATTACTTAACGAGTCAACATTTATATAAGTGGAATCGGGAGGAGCGACAGTATTCAGTGACTAGTAGTTTGATGGCTCCCACGCTGTCAAGCTCAGTCATTAGGTCAGCATGTGTGTAGTTCACAAAGCAATCATAGATTAGAACTGCTGATTACCGTTCGTCGTTCCAGGCTGGACTGCTTTGCTGTGAATCCTGTCACAGACCTATCGCAAAAAAGACGGATGTGTTTAGCTTGGCTTATGAGGGTCCAATGGGAACTTATGTGAACCCACACGGACACACCCACCAAACTCTGACTGTGTATAAAGCCAAGCACCTGACACTGCATGGCAGACCCAGCACAGAATACAGCTGGTTCCCAGGGTTAGTATCACCAACCGATCTCCTGTGTTTCATCTCTTCGGGTATCATGAGTAGTACGAAATTAGCATACTGAGTTGACGAAGTGCTTTACTGGCTGCATCATTAAACTTTCTGATTACACTCGGGTCCCCTTCAAATAGATAACTTTATAGGTGGTTATGTGGTAGCCTTGGTTTGAAGATCCTGGCAATTTGGATAGTTTTTAATGCGGAGGGAAGACTATTCCATTTCTAGTCTAGAATGCAAGCAAAAGCACTGAAGCGATTTCAGGACTGATGTACATTGTAGACATAATCTGTTTCAGTTATGCCTGGACGATAGCCAATTGTAAGTTCTGCGGGGCGCATAAAGGCTGGAAGTTCACAGCCACCGAATCATCGCTGAAACCTCATACCTTCTTCGGTCTCACCAGAAGCGGTTTGGTAGCAGGTACAGACTCCGAAAATGATGACTCGGTACCTGTATGCTAACAGTAAGGTTAGGCAACCATGATTGAACTCATTTACTAGGTTAATACTCGGTACTAGCCCCATTAACCTGGCTCGCGATAACCAGATAGCTCAGTGGTAGAGCGACAGACTCGCAACTGTGCGAACCTGGGTTCGAATCCCAAACATGACCTACTCCTGCTGTCTGTACGTGCTTCACAATGAAGTGGAGCATCGATACTGGTTCGTTCATGGTCCGGGCTAAACCATATCTGGTGAAAGCATTGGTATCTAACCGGCAGCTTCACCATGGTGGTGCGGATGTCATGGAGGGAAAAACTGGTCCAATGATGATGGATTACCACACAATATCAAGCATTCGCGGGGAGATTTGAGAAATGGTTAATCCGTTGGGATAGGATGCGAAATAATTCAGACAACATACTGAGTAACTTGGTCACCAAATCAGTTGATTAGCTAATTGGATGCCTAGTCATGAAACCGTGTAGTCCCAGTATTCAACTCATCATTGCAAGCACTCAGTCAATCTGCTGACTATTGGTTGACAGTCATGTCACCACTCACCAACTACTCCTGTAGCATTTCCCAGGGTGCGTCATTAGGACAGTTTCTGGTTCCGCCTTGCGCCTTCAGTCCAACGTTGCGCTATCCACTAAGCCAATTGTGCCCACCCTGCGGTGCAGGAGCGGAATGTATCCCCTTTGCTCAAAATTGGTGACTCTCATTGTGGTGAATAATCTACCCTCTCAATATCTCCAGACACAGACTGGTAAAGAACTCGTATAGTTGTTAGTTCTTCTGCTGTGAACCAAAAATATTTTCACGGCTTTTTCAGACATATTCGCTTACTTTTCCTGGCCGGACGAATGATTTCCTGGCTCAAAATGATGCCCCTCACTCTAATGGGAACTCTGGCTCTTTTTTGAAAAATTTTGGGACACACCTGCCATCGCTTCACCCTTGTCTTTAAATTGACAGGAGATGAAGATGATCAGACAAACTCTGCTAGTGTAGGATGTCACACCTGCCGGATATCCTGATCTGCAGCTCTTATATCAAGGCATAGAGATACATAGCGTTACTCAATGAGCAAAAGTCTTCTGCGCTTGTCTTTTGCTTCTTTTACTGTTATGCAGCTGCCTTTGGTGTGATTGTATATAGAGATATAACTGTTTAATTTCCGTAGAAATTAAGTTCTTTGTGTTCATGGTATGGATTAAAAGCAAATGTTCTATTTTGTGAAATGAAATATTCGGCTTTCGAACTATGCCTCATAAAGTATTATAATGTGCCAACCAATGCACAGAGTTTGTGGTGAGCATGCTTTTTCGCTGAATGCATATATTTACAGTTCATTTCTACATGTATGAGCCCGGTGCGTTAAAACCAGTGGTTGAAGGGTAAAAATTAACGCTGGAGGGGACTTTTATACGGGCTGAGACTAGGCGGTTGTCAGTCAGCTGGCGCTGTTATTAGCTAAATGGTCATGTGCCTGCAAATTGCTTGATGACAAAGAAGGGGGATCATATTCTGAAGGGTCAAAATGGGCCACTAAAACCTGGTATGGGTGACACCGATCACTCCATGTCCCCCTGCCCAAAGATACGTTAAGATTCCTTTACTTTATGACCCCCCCCCCAGGTTTTAAGCATTGGTTTCAACTATCTGTTATTATTATAGACAGTACAGTCCAACTGCTATCCCTAACATTAGAAAATGGTGAGAACTATACCCACCTAGGTCACCATTTTTCAATCTATGACAACTTAGAAGCAACTTGTAAATGACAGCTGGGCTCATGACCTTAGAAAAAGGAACGACCTCAGAAAAACCTGCATCAGAGAGATGAATAGGAAATGGGCCAATCTGGGCTATGATTGCAAAGGATCCTGCTGCCAATGATGGAGGCCTCATCCAGTGAAACCTAACAGGCTGCCAACGATGATGACTTCTATCTAAAGCATGGGATTTAGAGTAATTTGCTAATAGATGTTCTTGCAATTGTAAACAAACAGTGTTATCAATAAATTTCTTTATATCACAGCATACAGCAATTGTGAAAAGTTAATCAAGTGCTTAAGAGACCTGCTGGATTGGTACCAACCTGTTACCTAACTGTAGTACATACTAGGTGGTGCCTAGGTGCACAGCGAACTAGCAGCATTAGTATAGATGTATCAAGCAATATTATATGTCTGTTGCTGGGCACAATGCTGGAATCGGAAATTTTTTGTATTAATTCTTCACAATTCTTGGATATCCTAGTGTGTCCCGGGGGACTTTCTGCTTACACCTATGTGTCTCTAGGGGAGTGGGCCTCCTTTATTTAACATTGCGATCTGAAACCGATGAGTGAATTACCAAGGGTCAGTCATGATAGCTCAGTGGGATAGCTCACTGTCTGTCATCCCCGTGGCCCAAGTTCAATCCGCAGCCATGGCGGAGTATTTCAAGGGATTTTTCCCTGACTGATCACACTCTGCCAACCCATCCTGAGCCAGCGTGGCAGAAAATGGCTCAATCTCCCCTCAAAGACACCAGCATGGCTTAGTGAACAGTGTACTATAGGCCTTGGACCTTGAGTCCAAGGCTTATAGTTCACTAAGCCATGATTACACCTTCTTTAGGAAATGATGTAGAATGGGTGGATTATTTGTTTCAAAAAAAATAAAAAACTTACATCGTGATACCAAAGTTTTCATTGGATGATAAGAAGTAGGATAACTCCTATAGGGCTTATCAGCAGGCACTATATAAGGTTGAGGTACCAGGTTTTAGGTCACACGGTAGCCTTATCTCTTCTCAAGTAGTCATTATCATTGATAGTTAGATTGGAATGGTGCTACGAAGTCACTCACACGCACAATCACAGTCTAACAACAACAAACCAACGCACCGGTTGGGAGAACAACTGGACTAAAACATCTCAGAGAGAATTCAGTTGAATTCAGAACTGACAAGAGATCAAGGACTTATTCTCAGTATAGACGATATATTCAATATAGAGATGTTAGTGCTGTGAACTTTTGGTGTTAAATGCGTCGTTATAATTGGAGGTATCAATAGTTCAGATGACTTGGCATTGGCTTATCGAGCGTTAAATTAATTGACTACTTAGGACGCGACTATCAAGGCAACATTGTTGTTTCTCTACATTTGACTATATACGCATCAGCATGGCCAAATGGATAGTGATACTTTCTCTATGTGGAGTGGTCAACTCACTTTATATTCCTGATCTGCCGAATACTACATATGAACTCGTGGGTGACATCAATATAGGAGGTCTGTTTCCACTACATGAAGCAGGTATGTATGGACTTTGCGCACAGGAATGTCTAAACATTGCGATTAATGAGACTGCAGTTCTGCACTTCATCTAAGGAAGCCAGTCGTCAGACAAGAATGAAAAATCATCTATCCGTAGGTTTTTGAATAAAATAGCCAAAGAGGTTTGAGCATGACCTTAGGTTGCCCAAAATATTTCGAATACTTTTGCTATTTTTCAGCTATTGACCTTGAAATTTTTCTTGGTTTTCATTTGGCTGAATCTGTAGAGAGTCTGTCTAGTATATCGTACAGAATAACCTTCAACTGGTATAAGGGGGGTGGCTCAAAAATGGCTAATAGTGCTCTGGACTCAGGATCAAAAGATCCTGGGTTCAAGTCCTAGTCATGTTTCCACTGTAAGAATGGGTTCCTCGTGTAATTCCTAGTGCCTACTGCTCCAACAAGCCTTGGGCTTATGAGGTCTGTTAAATAGGATGGCCAAGTGCCCAAGTAGAACAATCAAGAAAAAATTGTGAGGCGAGTATGTGAATATGGTCCATAGACAGAACTTGTATGTATTTGCGTTTAGTACCCATGCCACTGATTCACCGGAACTCAGCCGGCTACCATGAGATCAGTCGCTGAAGGCATTAACTTGGTCACAGCTGTCGTCTCCCATGCTCGATAAAGAGCAGGATACAGTCTCATTGCTGCACTGATAAAATCGCTTCTCATTCAGAGACAATTTACATGGGATAATGGGATAGCTGACCGGCCTGGGATCATTAGATACTGGATTTTAGTCCTAGTGATGACCGATTCGCTCTGTGATCTCCCCTCACATTATTCCTATAGCTTCTACTGTTCCTGGCCAAAACAACGGCCTATTGCTCGCATAGAGCAATGAAACAAATGTTCCACACCCACACGGTGCACTGTCATACAGCATCACCAGTCCGTTTGATGTTCACTGCTTATAGCGGATCTTCTTGTTAGCTCTTGATTCATCCTTGCATTGCATTGCTCCATGTACGTTAGTTCTTGCTTGTTATTTAAATCATAACCTCCGACCATCTTGTTTTTGGCTTTTCTGATAATTGAAAGGCCGGTGTCAGTCATTTGTTGTTATTATTATACTATGCTGCGTAAAAAATTCGCTGCCTGAGCAATGCTGGCATAGTGGAAGCTGGCCATGCCAAGGGCCAATTCGTTTCTATCAAAATACTTGCCGACTCAGTGTGAAGCACAAGCTACAAAACTGAATGAATAGTCCATGGTGATTTGAAGCCAGACTAGAAAATTGGAGTGAGAGGCTTGCTAAAGGTCTGTCCCTATAGGAAAAACCTCGCCAAGACTGGGAAGCGAACTCACAACCCTTGAATTGTTATTCCGCCATCTTACGATCAGAGGTATTTTTGTAAAACCTACCATGCAAATGTAATATGCAATACCATAACAATTACCTCGTGTCACTGACCAACTAAAACATGCTTCCCAGCGTGTTGATGTATAGTTTAGATGCCCGGCCAGTTATATGCAAACCAAGCTACCTAATCAGGTTTACAAGACAATTCCAGATGAAAAGTGACACTGGGTATGGCAACTTATAGCGAGCTCTAAATTTCGCTATGGAAACTATTATTATATGCACTTGAATCTGTTTGCTATTGAAACTATTGACCATTAATATTCACTATTAACATTAAAACTTAACTATGAAATTGAATCTGTCCCATCGTAGAAGACAATGGTGCAGCTTCAGGTGAAGCTACAGCACACTGGGCAGTGTTGACAGGGGAAGTTGACTGTCCAATAGGTGTCTCTTCTCTACCAGGGTACCCACTGACCCAGTGCGAAGCCTCGGGCTACTAACTAAGGAGAAAGTCCCGGAAGGTGATTGCCAACTTAAACCAGATTGTATACGTCACCGGCCGAGAACTCGGCACTCCTAAGCGAAAAGGGGAACTGGATCTTGAACAACAGTGGAATGAATTTAACCCTTATCCCCTAATTGGGGTCTCCATTGATTTTTCTCTGGGTGATCCAAAGTCGCGTTAGCGAATTGGAGTGGGAGGCTTGCTAAAAGTTCTTAGATTTGTCTTTGGTCCCATTGGTCCCTTATTGAATGTAATGAGGAAATTACCCATTTTCTGCCAATCCCTGTTAACTTGTTTACAATAAGCTATACAATATCATGACATACAACACATGTACAGATTTAAACCAACAGCCATTATCTGGGGACCACTCTATTAAGGTGAGATACATTGATGCAGCTTGATGGTTATTATGGCACACTGATTGACATTATACTGACCCATCAAACTTACATCCCATCCACAGAAAATTAGAGGGGGTCAACTTTGATTTGTTGCATGTTTCCGTGTAATATAGCCGCGTACGTACAAAAAAAAGGTGACACACGAACCATCCAACAGCCTCAAATCATGGTCCCAACACTATCCATTAGGTTAAGAATAGGATAGCAAATTGTGTGGACAATTACATACAGCTCTATGCAAAAGCCAGAGTACCGGTATGCTCCATTTATAGCATGGCATAAGAGGTTCGTTATCGTTTTGCAAACTGTTGCTACCAAGCTAAGAGGCTAAGCCTTCTAAAATTTTATACCAATTGAATATTCAGATACTGAATATTTCAAAACTGACAATGATCATCCACTGGGTTATACAACTGATTGGTCTCGATATTCAGCCACTGGGCTATAAACAGCTGATTGGTCTCCATACTGATTGTTTGTAGGACCTTATGGTCAATACTGCGGGGCTCTGAGAGATTTGGGTGTGCTGCAACGAGCGGAAGCAATGGCTTTCTTCATACGGAAGTTCAACGAAGAACATGAACCTACGCTGAATGTGAAGATTGGGTTCACAATTCTGGATGACTGCTACAAGGTAATCAGTCACTATATTATATACGGTATTTTGAATCATAAGACCCTGAGCACAGTGATGTGATGACCCATGCAAAATTCTGAGCAAAACTTCCATACGTGAATTCACTCGCGTACCTGCGCTCGCTGCGAATTCGGTGCGTGAGACATTACATTTTTTGGGCGCTGGATCGATGTGACATCACCAAATTTCATATGTGTACTATCATTAATCCGTTGAGGCTTACGTCAGAAACAAAAACGTGGAAAAATGCAGAATCACAAACAAAAACCTTGTTTAGACTCCAGATTAGGATTATCAAAATCTTTTAAACTAATAATCCACTAGGATTATCAACAGATTTCTGCATTATATATGCAGAGCATGTAGTTACAAAAACTGATCATCCAAAGTATACCAATCAAACTTACTGGTATCTTCTGTGGTAGACATTTTTTATAGAAAAAAATTAATATTGCAGTAAATTGAATAGAATGTTCATGTATGTATTAACAACGCAGGCTGATCAAGTCAACAATTGTAATAAATCTATACATCACTGCAACGGAAATATATTCAATGTACTAGTTTAAAAAAATGTAACTGTGTAAAATAGGTAAAGGTTGTCCCTTAGCCAATGGCCATGTGGTGACATGGCTGTTAAAGATCCGCTTGTAATGGAAACCGTGTAACTGAGGTGGGGTACCAGTCCAAAGAGCAAAAAAGACCTGCACACAAGCTCTTCTCAACCTGGGACCTTCAGTGCCAGAGCGATGTGTATAACACTGTGCTTCTTTACCTGCGCGAGTGTATACTGTAGGCAATGTGTTAACTATGGAATTACGGATGCAGATCTATTGTGTCACCCGTAAATTATCAATAGTTGCCCATAACTGTAAAGGCATCAACAATACGAAAAATTTCGAGCTTGCGTTTCCAAATTGTTAAAGACCTTTTTCTTCATTTCTTCAGAAATCTCACGCGATATAAATCAATAAATGGGTCTTGCGGCAACGTGTCACCACATTGCACTTTGTGAAGTCCCATTATAACTGACTGCAATCTAAGCAATTTACATGATACTCATTGTACAAGAGCGGGTGTACCCACCTGTGGCTTGGAGATCGCCCTGGGTCCTCGGCTTAAAATCGGCGGCTCTGAGTGAGTTGTCTATGAGGAAAAATAACAGCCAGTCAGTACATTATGTACTTACTCCAACTGAGAACATGAAAGCGTAGAGTATAAATGAGTTGTGTCCGTCATTCCATTAACATAACTTCACATAGTTTTCTTACTAGAAAGCAATTCTTTTCTCAGTAATCTCAGTTTTGATACTAGTGTGAGCTGCAAAACAACACCATATAACTTACCTATAACTTACCTAAAACTTACCACATAATCATAATCATAAAATCCAGCATCAGAAAGTTCTAAAGATTTCGTGTTATGGCGGAAATTTTAGGTAAGTATATGGCTTGGTCAACTTAAGAATTTTGATACAAAACTAGGCTGCATAGGCAAACCCTGGATTGATTATGAATAGAACCTATTCCTTGTTATAATACGTAATTGGGCGAAGGAGTAGGTTATTGAGTAGTGCACAGGGCTTAGCATCCAAGGCCCTTGGTTCGTTTTTCGGTTTCAATGCCATTATCATTTTCACCCTCGTCAGATTGCAACATTGATTGAGTAAAGGAAGCTCATGCATGGAGTACCTTCTTTACAGGGCACCGCCTGTGCAAGCAGAAAGTCTCCTAATGATGCACCCTAAGAAAGACTGAGACAACTCAGTTGATCGGGTTCTTTGCTACTCCTGACATCTGCGAAAAGATTTGCAAAAACCCAACTGAGAACCATTAGTCCTCAATCGATTTCTCAACGGAAAGTAATAAACTTCTGAACTTTTACAGGAAACGGCTGCCTTGGCCCAAGGGTTGAAGTTTGTGCAACCAGGAAGTGGAGATGATACTCACAATAAAGTAGTGGCTGTTATTGGAGCAGAAAGTAGTACTAACTCCAAGCAACTCGCTGAGCTACTGGGTATCTTCCATGTTCCACAGGTATAAACTTTAGTTACCCACACGAAAATTATTACTTTCATGATAGCTGTGCTTATTCCAAATAGGGCAGAATAAGATCTTCATTAACAGGGATAGCATCATAGAGGCAAAGCCTTGTTATGGATGGTTTATTGTATGCGCCATAAAGAAAGTTAGGGTGGGTCCCATTATGTAATGTTATAATCCCACGACAGTAGCGGAACAGATTCCTTACTCTAACCCCATTGTCATATCCACTAGATCCTTCCAAGTCAGCGAAAGGTCATTTTTCCTATCATGAAAGTTACAGGTTTGGCTGTTTGGCTCCACTAATAACATGATGACAAAAATTAGCCTCACTATGAAGTGGAGCGTTGATTTTGACCCGCTCATGGTAGAGCTTCATGCTAAGCCTTAGCTGGCAGAAAACAAGTATTTGACCTGGCAGCTTTCACCCTAAAGATGAAGACGTCATATAGAAGACAAAATACAACTTCCAATCATACTCCGCGGGTCTAGGCTTCATTTTCTCCACATTCTGTATAGCATTGTTGATGAGCTATCTAGATCATATAGAATGATAAAAAAGACGCCTCTATTTCATGTTTTAATAATTTAGGTGAGCTATTTATCAACAAGTACTGCACTCGGTGATAGGGAGGCGTATCCATATTTCACCAGAATAGTTCCAGCAGATGATCATCAGGTGAGTGTGGTGTATATTAACTGGGGATTCCAGCACTGGGGAGAGAATGAAGCGGGTGGTGTACTGAGCTAAGGATCAGGGATCTCTGATTTGATAGCTAGTTTTTGTGTTCTCTTGCCTTTCATCGACGCAGGGTTGGGAGTAGTTACTCAAAAAAAGTAACTAATTATTTGATATTCCTTATTTTGGTGAGAAGTAAAGATCCCTCGCATTAGTTACTTTAATAAAAAGTGAGGAATAAATTTTATGTATTCGACACGTTTCCTTGGATAGGGCTACAGGTAATATAGGGGTTACACTAATAACTGTTGTGAGACACCGTGTACATAGAAGCATTTGAAAGTGAACAGAAAACCTGAGTCTGGTCTACTGCATATTACAATATTTCAATATATGTATGTAGAAACATTAAATGATTTAATTCTAGAACGTTCTGAGCAGCCTTTCAATCTAAATCCTGAACACTGTCTACATGGTAGGATTGGAACAGAACATCCTCTCGGCTGACCATGAATTGCGGGGCACCTAGGTGCTCTATCGAAAGATATTAGTGAACAAACCCTTTTAAGTCAACTCATTACTGTGCGTTCTAAAAAATAAGCGTGTTATATTCCAATCCTGGACTGGCGGAGTCTCTCGCTGTGGCAGCTATGCTGTGTGCTATGTAGAATGTCGAGAACAGAGCATATTTCTGTCAGGAATTGTCTGAAAGGCGATCATTTCAATGAGCACAGTGTGTAATATGTGTGACAGAAAACTAACTTGCTTTTGCAAAGGTTTTCGGAATGTGAGTGTACCCAGATTGGTGAGAATGGCACTATTATTCAGTTACAAAGTACCGGTAACTAATACTCAATACTCAAAAATTGTACGGAATATGCATTTTCGATACTATGTTTTGTTAAAAAGTAAAGATTACCTTACATTTGATACTACAAAAGTATCAATTGCAGTAACTATTACTCGATATGAATCGATACTCTCAACCCCACTTTCATCTTTATCATCCACCTTTTCACCCATTTGCCCTTTCACGATTTTAACCCAGGAACGTTTCTCTTGCTCTTGGTTATAATAATAAAAATAAAAATAATAATAATAATAAATTACTACAAAATCACCCTCATCAAGTTTTATCTCACTTCCTGTATTTTAGGTGCTATGAGAATTAAGACCAAACTTCTCGAAACCTTTCAATATGTTATTCCAAGGGTTCCATTTTGGTGTCCATGTAATTTGATCACATCACAGAAGACATTCTTTATCTACGCACGACCGAAATCACGCAAATACAGCTAAATTACCACCCTTATTTTAATCTCATTCAGTAGTAAAAGGTGCTGTCGGTCGGGGTGCGACAAAGGCCACTTCATGTATCCCATAACAGCTGCCCTCCACATAGCTCGTTAGCTAGCTAGTGTTGCCAAAATTGTTGTGTTCAATTTTCGTTTCTTGATATTATATTCGATCGTATCCTTGTACCTGAGTCTCGGTCAACCGCTCAGTTAATCGCATTCTGGAAGCTGCATCAGAGTATAGAGTTTCTATTTTGGTAGTCTTTGAGCGGGCCGGCAGCCCGATGATATGTCCCACCAATCCCATGGTCATCCTGATCTGCCTCACTCCAGAGCCTAGAAAACACATTTATTCAACTGTTGTGTGATCTCTCTTTTAGGTGCAGGCTATACTGGATGTGTTAGAACATTTTCATTGGAGTTATGTCTCATTCATTTACACATATAATGACTATGGGCTGCACGCCTACCTCATTCTACTGGAGAGATTGGGAGCCAAGGGAAGTAATGTTTGTATCGCTCACGAAGCTGCCTTTCAAGATAATGTTGGTCCCGAACAGTACAGAGACGTTGTAAGGAGTCTTGCCACAGGAAGTAATGGTATCGCAGCACACGTTGTAATTCTCTTCATGCCACAAGTAAATGCAAGAGGAGTTCTCGAAGCTGCCCAGGAAATGGGATATGGTGGCAAGTTTACTTGGATCGCATCGGATGCGTGGGGGAGAAATGTTCAGGACTTTCGCGGAATCGAGAATGTGACTGAGGGAGCACTGACCATCAAAGTCAACTCTACTACAGATCCGAGATTTGATAAATATTTTGCCAACTTGAATCTAAGCCAATTAGAGAACCCATTTTTGAAGGAGTACTGGGAACTCCGATGTTCACCCAGCACAAAGGAAAGTCGATCATGTCGCGGTGTCACTAAATTTTCAGATCTAGAAGAATATAGCCCAGAGTCCACTATTAGTTTAGTAGAGACCACGGTTAAAATTCTTACCTATCAAATCAGAGAAATCATCCTCATATGCCGACAAGAGAAAGGTGACAATAGTTCAGAGTGTATGAGAGGCAATGTCCGTGACTATGTCGATGGAAAGTTACAGCAGATGTTGCGAGGTGTCCAAGGTTGTAGCCAAGGTACAGGAGTCTGTTTCAATGTTACAAACACTGGAGAGAGCAGTGCCCCCTATAGCGTAATGAACTTCTTTAAAGATCGCCATGGGAAGCACAGATTAGAACCGATAGGTCATTATACGGTAGATGGCAATTTGGTCATAACTCAGGATGTAAAATGGAATTCGCATACAGCAGTTGGAAAGCTTGGTAAAGATGGTATTCCTACATCGATCTGCAGCAAAGAATGCCCATCGGGGTATCAGCAAGTTCGAATGGATTCCTTCAAGAACTCTAAATGCTGTTGGAACTGTAAGAAATGTACTGAGAGAGAAATCACGGTTATCAAACCGATTGACGGAATACCAACAACGCAATGCCAGGCATGCGATTCAGTAAAAACCGGTCACAGCTTTGTGATATATAGTGCTCCCATCAATAACTCCTTCCAATGCAATGTGATTGTGCCAGTAAGCATGGGTCCGCAAGACCCATTTGCAGTGAGTCTCATCGTGCTGGATATAGTCTGCATCATAGGTACGGCTATACTTTTCATCTTTTATATGATGAACAGAGAACATCGTCTCATCAAAGCAACGAGCAGAGAACTATCGTACATTATCTGGTCCGGAATAATTTTCACTTACGTCTCAATACTTTTCTTCTTTATGCCGTTGTACACAGGATGCGACACGGCAAGTGAATGCAATCCGGTACCAATACTGTCTTGGTGTTACACAGAGTTTGTAACCTTCAGTCTCTCATTCACTATTATCAATGCTCCAATCTTAACGCGAGCTAATCGGATACACAGAATCTTTGCCACAGGGCGAAAGTCTGCGGTCAAGCCTCGATTTATAGAAGCGAAATATCAACTCTTATTCGTTGGGATTTTGGTAGCTGGACAGGTGAGTTAAAAATACACATCATAGTCAGTAGAAGTCATTTCGTTTCTCTATGATAGAACAGCTGTCCGGTGTGATTCTTTGA
>Ga0224511_10001822_pt1 | contig 13523 bp, 5 predicted proteins | sample SF_May12_sed_USG_2_FD_169988 | JGI IMG/M metagenome (GOLD analysis project Ga0224511, IMG submission 169988) | Sediment microbial communities from San Francisco Bay, California, United States - SF_May12_sed_USGS_8_1 | ecosystem: Environmental > Aquatic > Marine > Sediment | place: USA...
TGATTTTTAGTATTGTTGTTGTTGTGTTTTTACTTTTTGTTCAAAAACACCTTATTTGTCACAAAATTTTGCAATTCCTTTTTCAATATTTATTTATTTAGTATTCTTAACATATTGACAGCTTTGTGACCAATTATAAAAGTATAAAGATACAGACCTAGCATCTTTAAAGGTGTTATTGCTCTTAGCTCTGCAGACTGGTGTCTTTTATCTAAATATGTCACAACAGAGGTTTTAAAAAGTATGCTAGCAAACATTACCAAATACATTAATCCGCGGCAATGTTAGAGCCCAGACAATCATTGTATTGGCCTTGACCTTTGAAGTTCATGTTTGACCGCATATTTTATGGTTAAGATCGGTTTTACTGCGCGACATTTGTTCGTAATTAATGTTAACATTTATGAGACATTTGTTTTATTGAACCATATATTTATGGCAAAGATAGAATCAATACAACCACAATATTGATGGAATAAAGCACTTTATTTCGACATTTGATCTCAAGTCTGACCACATCTGTTAAGGTATTCGTGTGATGCCGAAGTGCGACACTCTGTTATATCGATGTTACCATTTGTGCCGAATAATGTATCGTGTATTTTGTAATGGTAATGTTAGAAACCCGTCAATTATTATTTCAAGCAAGTATGAGTGTGACCTATAAACCTGTAATATCTTTTTAGGTATTAAAGTGATTCTCATGCGTGACGTTCTGTCTTCTTACAGTCTGCGATGTTGCTATGTGATCGGAAAATGTATCCACCTACTGTGCAATAAAAGTCAGGAGAATCATTATTGTGATCTAATAGGATGTTTGACTTCTACATGTTTAGTTTAACCACAACTGTTGATGTATCAAGCTGATTGGTGTGCGTGACACTCAGTCATATCAATGTTAACATTGGTATCAAGTGATATTAAAATAGGGACCTGGAGGCACGCAAAGAAGCACACACACAATCAATCAATCTAAAATAGTGACGGCTATATCGAGCTCACAAGCGGGTCCGCTAAAAATGGTATCCGTTATAAGTGGCGCTTAATTTGTGGAAGTCGAAAGGGATTATATTTATGTTAATTTAAAGTTAACAAAAGACATATTCAAAACATTTATTTGACCAAAAGCGACTTGAAACCCCAGTCCAAGCGAACAAACGGCGCTGTAGCATTCCTGGAGCGCTGAAAAGGGTACATCATCGCTGATTGCCGTTCAACAAACGTAAGCCACCGTTAAGGACACGCCGTATACGCTCGATCACCGGTTATGGTCCTCCTACAGCTCCGAACGTGTTGAGCTTCACAAAATAATGCGAGCGCTGAGAAAGCGTAACTTTACCGCTCCGGCAAAGTTAAACGCCTCTATTACAATGTTAATTCAAAGTTTAGCACCGTTTAAACGCAAGATCGTGAACTCTTGGGCACGCTTGGCCAACGCAGAAATCTTAAACGCTGGAATAATGCTACTTTGCCCGCTAGGTGAATAAACGTTGCACAAACTTTAGTGCGGCGGTTGTACGAGCGGAAACGGAGTTGCCGAAACGGTGTCGGGCGTTGAATCAACGATCCAATGCGGTGATGAACTTTGGTTTAGCGTTGGTATGGAGGTGACTGTGCGGGACCAACGCTCGCTTCTGTTCGCTATCGTAACGCTATAGCAACACCGGCTTCGGTGGTGCAACGCTAAGGCAAGGCCCGTGTTTCCCCATTTTATGCGCGGTGACGAGCTTTGTCGTAATGTTGTCTCCTCTCCCTATCGTTCAATGAACGCTACAGCAACGTTCGTGCGGTGGGACCAGGGCTCAAGCATAATAACTGCCTTTGCGATTTTTACGATTCGCATTAATAGGGAAGCTTGTTCTGAAAATAGTATTAACACGTGTGTACAGTTTCACTAACATTTGGGCATATTATTATTGTATCTCCGTATCAAAAAGCATTCATAAACAGCTGCAACAAAATACAGTTAACAGTGTGGCCCCAGCTGGTTAAGTTCTGTTCCGGACAAAAATGGGTGACCAGGATGCCACCTCTTTAACCAATGTGCGTAATAAGTTTACATTAAACTGATTAAAGGGAAAGCCCTCAGAAAGCATAGCCTGCACGAGAAAACATCAGCCTCGGTTTTATTGAAGCTGTTCATCAGTAGTAATGAATGATGCCACACCACTGAAGCCCCTAGCGCATGAGCGGTACTCCTTTTCTAAATGTAAACAACATACATGTAAACTCTATGATCCCTGAGGACCAGACAAATATGGCTACACAATGATGTAGTACGGTGCGACTTTTTACAGCCGCCACACAGGCACTAAACACCATCTGTAGTAAGTAACATTAAACTAATTAACTTATATCCACATACCTGGATATAAGATGTGTTTCCATTAAAGTCATCCAATGCAGGACACCAACTGCCTACATGTCCACCTTGAACAAAATGGTTGTCCAGCGTAGCATATTGCGGTCCGTGGTTGTGGTCCCAGGAGGCCGATGCAGTGAAGTGTGATGGTGGTAGAGGAGTTCGTCCATTTACGAGAAACCCTTCTTCAACGCACGTTGACTCTAGGATGAAGTACAGAAAGGTAAAGTTGTGGACATGTATTTTATTGTGTTAGGTAGAATCTATGGGAATACCCACACTATCTTTATCATATTTATGTGTGTATGTATGTTTGTATGTATTAAATAAAAAACTTTTAATTTGATACTTTGTAATTGAATATCTTGAAGACAAACAGTCGTTGGTTGCGAATAATACAATGACACACTAAATTTAAACACAAAAAGGTTAAAATTTGTTAAATTATGTTTTGTTGACTACCTGTGAACGTAAATAGGTATACGCCCGCTGTTGTGTCATTGGCCCGGACCGTATCTTTGTCCGAGCTAAGGCGACATGTTTGAGTGACTTTATTGTAGCCTGCTACTTTACATTTTCCGCTTGAAAAATCTCGCAAACATTTATCCACACATTTTAACTTTGAAAGTCCGCGAATCGTTTCAAAGCTTGAATAAACATCTCTTCCGCTGACGTATTTTGTAACAATCTCGTTTTTCGCTCCCTCTACCTGTATGTTCATAATATTGCTTGAATAACACAAAAGCAGTGTCCTTAAAATAGTTCTTAACATTATTTTGTATTCTCGTTTCTGGCAACGTAAGTTAAATAATTAAGAATCAACCGTGTCCACATCGCACACTTTGACAGAACTACTGTGACATTGACTTATTCCTCCTGTACATGTTGTCGCATATGTGGTTAATCAAAGAGTAATTATTAAAATCAAAACAATCAAACATGCAAACATTTCACGTGACTTTCGACGTCAAAGCTGACAGGCGTTAAGCATTATTGTAAACATAAGTGAAAAACTATTATTATGAGGAACTATTCTATTTCATTTCATAATTGTTTGATTTTAAATATGTCTTTCCGTTTTGAATGAATACTTGAAACGTGAATGGTATATAGCGGAAACACGACAGGAACTACTAAACATGGTACATCAATGCAGCTTCCTTTGTGTTTGTCTTACAGACAAAGGACATGTAACAAGCCAGAGAATCCTATTCCGCTCCTATGTTAGTGTAAATATGATCATCTAGTCGTATCAAAATACATTAACAGTATGTCTAGACATGGGACATAAGGCAATAGAGAGAACTAAAACCTGCGTTTAAGACTATGTGTTTGAATATGTTGACAACGGCGATACAAAAACTGGCCAGACGTCACTGCCTTAACTCTAAGTTAAATTTATTTGTTTTAAACATAGTTTCCGCATTAAAAAAACACTTAAAACGCATATGGTATCAAACGGAAAGACTACAGGAACAGTGAACAATGCTAAATCTATGCAGCGTCCCTGTCTTTGTTTCCTTAACAAAAGACTGATAACCAGCCCGAAAACGGCTGCTTTAGTATAAAATTCTGCGTAATGTTCACGTATGAAAGCTACGTCTATTCTTTTGATGTTAGCCGTTTCCCAACTGAGGTTTATGTCCCACATTTTTACGGGGACACTTTATGGCAATACTGCAAAGTGTATTGATATATATGTTACAGCCAATCTGTGAAATCAGCCGCTTCAAGAAACGGCTAATATTTTAGCCGTTTCATGAAATGACTAATTCACTCAGCCGTTTCATGAAACGGCTAAATATCTCAGCCGTTTCATGAAATGGCTAAAATCTCCATGTAAGTGTTTCACAGATTGAATGGTTTATTTTCAGCCAATCTGTGAAATATTTTTGAGCTTAGTTTTGCCTTAGATATCATAACTGGTATAATTTTTTTGAATATACCACACAAATTGTTTATAATCACACATATTTTAAAATGATCATAGTCAAGTTATGGCAAGACAGCATTGTGGAAGCTACTTAAAATATATTATGAACCCCACTCCCACTGCCCTTTGATTATCTACATTGATTGCTTTGATGATGGTTTAAGTGACAAATTGTGTAACTTATCATCAATAATAACTGGATAATTATAATAGGTTTACCGTAATCATCCCATGGTTTCGGACGCTAAAACGTGACAAGTTAGGGTTACGGTAACCTTTTGTTAACTAAAACATTTAATCGATTAACAGTTTGGTAAGTTTTAACACATTTATGGTCCCTACCGGTACCTAACGGGGTCTTACAGGTCGCTACCCCGTCGGTGTTGTTGTAAGAAGATAAACGAGAAGGGTTTGTGAATTGGCACTAATTGACACTACCTTGGTAATTGAATTGTCATTCTGATCATTTGCTGTGCTTCTATAATATGATTTATTTTGCTAATTGTTTATCCTTATATTCAGAACTTAAATTTAACTAACCGATGGTGTAAACTTCAGTCTTTGTTTTGTTTTAAAGGCTTGTTTCTTAGTTTAGCCATTTCATGAAATGACTAAAGCAAAATTTTAGTCATTTCACGAAAAGGCTAAAAATATTAGCCATTTCATGAAACGGCTGATTTCACAGATTGGCTGTAACATATATGTGCTTTAAGAGAGCGTTTGAGTTTAATGTGCATTATGAATGTTTAAACGGAGTTTGCTTTTGTCGATTTATTACATTTATACAAATACTTAGATATTACCCCATGGCTTTTCAGTTACAACTTTATTGAAAGCGTTGTTTTGCAAATAAGAACACTTTAAATATTTCCACAGTAATCGTTGTTGGATAGCATTAACATATTACAATGCATTATAAACAACATTTGCACATCTGATACAAACTACTTTCATAATTATGTGTTTTGCTAGAAACAATGTTGTGTTCTTTAAAACTTCTTATAAGTTCTTGTTAATTGAATAAGTCTATAACTACTTTTGGTTTTCAATGATTACCGAAGTTACCTTCGCCTATGTTTTGTAGATGCCCAAACATGGTTTGTCAATGTTATTTTGTGAACAATGATCACGCTAAAACGTTTGATCAACAAGACGACTTGCGAATCGCGTCGAGATTTGCAACCACTCTTCCAGTACACATCTGGAATTAAAACGTTGAATTTCTGTTTGGTAAATAAACAGTCGGGAGAGTGTAGGTTCTTTATTCCAAGTCAACCAAACGATGCAACATGGTATCGAATATTGCATTAGTTCACTCATATTAACAACCCATCTCAGTCTTAAATATAGTATGAATGTTCAGAAAGATACATGCATAAAAACTAATAGTCGTTTCATCAAAAGTAACTGAGCGTGTAAATAGATGCTACACACAAGCAGTTTGAATTGCAAACCTAAATTGAAAGAATCAACACAACACCAATGTTGAATCATTGTTACAGTTTGATACTCAAACGGTAGTATCAGCTTGTCTTCTGAATTGTTTCATACGAATTGACAGACAAGAACAACGTAAACTTAAGTTATAACATGTCAATACAAATATATGTTATACCTACACGCACACGCCCCAGTGTTTAAACAATAAAACCGCAAATCAACAAAAACATTCAGTTTTTATTGCCATGCAACACATTGTCTTTAATAAGACGTGCAAACAGTGATTACGTAAACATAATCCTTACTGCACATAAATTTCAAAGAACGGATATATGTGTCTATATTTCAGAACAAATATATTTCCTACCATCAGCGCTACAAAGGCAATACAAATACTCACTAAGTATACGTTGCTTTATTCGTTGGGTGTTGATTATATCTCGAACTCGCCAGTCAAAAACATATTCTTCGTCAAAATTTGTTGTTTTGTGTGTTTTTTTTCACTCAGTTTGCTTTACTACATGATACGTGTATAAATTTATATCAGGATTATGTGTAACAAGAAAACATATATAATTTTGGTTAATAAACCATTGATGTCGACATTGACATTGACATAGTCTAACACAATGTGTTAAACCGCTGTTATATTTCGCGATAATATCTAAGTGCCTTTCGGCGAGTGTTCCTACATTGTATTTACGAAATACCTTTCATACGAACGTAAACAAACCCGTATTGATTATGATACACACTAAATATGTAAATCAAAATACGCTTTAATCAAAACTAGTGTGTATGCTTGTTTTAATATCGTCCCACCTACATGTAAGTAACATAATTATAGTTCCAAATAATTATAACGATGGAGCAACACTGTTTGTCTACTCTAGTGTAAACAAATAAATAAATGACGACAAATCGTTGCTAGAAACATAAGCCATATTATAATGACATTCAATTAAGATACTCGTGTAAGATATTTGTATGCCTTAAAGCTACCGTGCTTTTGTACATCATGATCATTCTGTCTGTACATGTACATGAAAGACGTATGTCGTGTTAAAGAGAATGTCGCAGTGTATCCATATGACTTCCGTGATATGTCTCCGATAGCTTATGTCATATTGCATTTATGTAAAAGTCCATAAACCGCTTAATAATAAATCAGCAATGATTTACTATCATCAGTTATATGTGCATTTTGTAATCCTAAATAAATAAATAAAATGTCAAACGATCATTAAATAGAAGCATCACAACAACAACCAGAGTAAAACAACAACAACAACTAGATTTATTGAATGCAAAGGAATCCTGCCAGCAATACAATACGTCAAACAAATACATGTGTCAATAATGTTCATTGCACTCTTTGTCAATTTGGTAAACAGCGTGTACATGTCTATGTGTTCCACAACAAAATATTACAATCCTATTGTAAAAATACATTTTGTTTCCAATTGAAAATATTTATTGTGTTCGACTTGCTCGATTACGAAAAAGTATACTAGTTTTGGGGAGTAAATTTAATACTAATATAAAGTCTTTTTAACAACAACAAATCAGTGATGAACATAACACTAAATGAAAACAAATGACTCGAACTATCACTTGAACGTTAAATGCACACTTTATGTTATAAAGTTAACATTATTATAAAATATTTTGTTTTCAATTTCTTATAATGCTAGTTCGGATCATAAGTGTCTTTACTATGCCAAATTTACAGTATGGGTATTTAAACTACATTTTGAAAAACCCCGAGGACACACACGTTTATTGTCAGATATAACATGTTTTATATAGTGAAATTTATTTTCAAAATGAACGAACGTACGGTTTTTTTTCAAATCTTGCTAAATACAGAATAAAATAATATAGTTTATAGGTGTCAATATCATTGTATAAATATAAAATATTATTGAAAAAAATACATGATTAGGCCCTAGCTATATAATAATTGAATAAGACTTTTTCAGGCAAACATTTTTAGTTTGATATTTGCGCAAACAATGCATACTAGCTGATGAGTGATATGGCTTTTTCCCTGCAAAAAACATTTTCAGTATATTCATTATGTAACGACAGACAAACAGATGTAAATGAAAACAACACGGTACACCTTGGATAACTAAATGTTTTCAAATACACAAATACGACTACTCGTAAATAAAAGTATGAAGTATCTCCAACTAAAATGGTTTTAATCAGTAATAGTTTCATCTATTATATTTACTGTTCATGTATGTCGACAACAAATATGTTAAAAAGCTGCTTGGTTTGAATTCACACGGAATGATTCGAAGAGCATCGAATATTATCTGGGACATAACATGTATCAAAGACGTATGCTAATTTGCTTTGTCTGATATCAAGTAATACCACGTCACGAACAGGTTAGGTCAGTTTTATCGTTTGAATTTTTAAGTAAATATGACAACTCTCCGTATAAACTCGTACTTATCAACTGAAAGCTCTACTTTCAATGAAGACAAATGTAAATTGAAGAACGCGTATCAAGTACCGATATAAAACTTTTAGTACGTGACATCTTTAGGTAGTTTGAACAACTTTAAAGTTTGCCTACGCTCAAACTCAATACACCTTCTTTAACTCATACCAGAGTAACGGACGCCACGAGAATCGTTGAGTTATGGATAGAGCGTGCTTTGACATCCCCACACCTCCATCCGCATGCACGGTAATCGGGCCAGAGAGACTGGACGCAGACGAATACACAGGGCAGCCGTGTTTGGAGGCATCGCGTTGAAGACAACGGTGTCTCTATCAAAGTTGCCATTGAACACCTGTCAAAAGCAAAACATCATTCTCGCGAATTCTTTTTTGAATAAGTTAATACTCTGAACATCGCTTTACGATAAACTGTCACAGTCAATGTCTATTTAAGCTCACAAAAAAGGAAAAGTCTAACGTCGAATAAGCACAAACAGCCTCCTCAATACTTATTTGACTTTGTTTATGAGAAATAAATATATTGGTGTTAGCGTGATGACTTTAATGAATCGTCGGTAAACATTTTCCGGTCCTTGTATGGGTTGCAATTTTCAGTAAGCCGTGTTAACAGAGGCAACAATTTTGTTTTTTGTGTTGTTAATAACAATGCCATAAACGAGAAATTTTAAATTGAAGTTTGAATTAATATTGTGTAAACAAGTTCCCTTTAATATTTATTTAAGATGAGTATTAAAATACTAAATGAGTACTATAAGTTACCAAGTTTTGTGCTGCGTCGTCTTGGAGATAAAAGAAAGTGTTGCAATCGCTACTGATCTCCATCGTAAAGTCCTCGAGCCACTGGTTGCAACAATCCGGAGGCGCGAATGCCCGCCCTTGGGTGGCAACGTAAACAATATTACTTTTGGTGAAAAATTCAACCTGGAAAACAGTGTGTGCTAGTTCTTCAATAAAATATACTCTGATCATTTTTACATTTTTAAAAGAACGTAACGGGTCACTATCTAAGACGAAAGATTTGATTAAATCCTTACAAGCAAATACGGGAATCTAACAAGGTGTGTACCGAAAATAGCTTCATAAGGCCTTACTTGAATATACGAGGTTCCAGCATTGAAGTCCGCACTAGTAGGACACCATATTCCGTAATGAACACCTTCAACCATTTGGTTATCCAGGGTTGCATAGTACGGATCGTGCTGATGATTATAAGAGGAAGATGCACTGAAGTGGGCATCAGGAAGAGGATTTGGTCCATTGACGAGAAAACCTTCTTCAATACACACGGACTCTAGTGTAACATTCAACTTTATTATAATTCTACCACATTATAGGTAATGTAACTATACAAGCACGGAATTTTCCATTGTATACATTGATGTTAAGGTGGTATGTGTTTTGTAATCTAAAATACACCTTTCATATTAGTTGTTCGTCAAAAAAGCAACTTGCACCTACATGTTTACACTTTATGATAAATAAGTTAACAATGTTTTATCACGAATGTGAACACGTGTTAGTGTGTCAGTAAATTGAAGTTTTTTCTCTTCAATTTATATTACATAACATGTTATTTATTTTATTTTTTGTGTTTTAAAATGTTATGTCACATTTTAGAGTTAATTTACAAATACGAAACAAAAATTATGAAACACATCATTCATTACATTATTATATCTGCAGAAACACAAAATATAATTTAAAATATTTAACATAATAAAACATATCAGTGGCAAGGCAAATCATAGACTGTAATAACGTATAACAGAAACACACGTACCCGTGAAATGAAGAAGGTAAACGCCAGTGTTTGAATCATTTGCCCGGATGGTAACATCACTATTTGAGCTTAGACGGCAGGTTTTAGAAGCTTTGTTATACCCTGCGGCTTTACATTGTCCACTTGGAAAATCTCGCAAACACTTATCCACACATTTGAATTTAGAGAGTCCACAAAACGTATCGTAGCTTGAATACACATCTCTATCGCTGACATATTTGGTAACAATGTCATTGTTCGCACCCTCTATGTCAAAGATATTGCTTGAGTATATTAAAAGTAGTGTCCTTAAAATAATCCGTAACATTGCTCTTATGTTTTTGTTTCTGGTAAATATGTTTAATAATTAAAAAGAAACGGTTCTTCACGCTGCAAACTATTAGAGAACTAAATATAGTGTGGCAGTGAAATTGTTATTATTGTTTCAAGTAGTTTCTTCATATTTCCATAAAAGAGATTGTGCATGCAAGATCCATTAATAATGCCAAAAGTCAAGCTGGTTGTCTACGCAGATAAATGGCATGCTTAGACGACACACGTCTGCTAAAATATTACATATCGTAAAGGGCTTTAACTTAAAGTTACATTTATTTGTTTTTCAACATTTGTTCAGCCTTGAATAAATACTCAAAACGTATATGGTATAAAACGGAAAGAGGGCACGAAGAGAGAACAAAACTAAATCAATGCACATTCCCATTATTTGTCTCACTAACAAAAGAGTGATTGCAAGGCCGAAAACCACTGCTACTTCAGCAGTATGCCGTCTGTTTTCCTGTGACAGTATGGTCCATTTTAAAGTAATTTTTCAATTCGTTACTTAACGGAAGTTTCGTTCTTATATTTCTACGGTTAACACTTGTTGTCAATATTTCAAAGTAAATTTATATCCCTGTGCTTTATGAGAGCACATTGATTCAATGTGCAAGAACCTGTTTTTGCTGCATTATTGTGGATGAACAAACATAAGAACATAACAGACTCTCCGGTTTTAACAATTTTCTGCTTTGTTGCAAACGCTTTTATTTGCAATAGAAGAACAAATCAATTTGCTAAAAAGAAAATGTGTATTATGGATCGCATGGCCATTCCGCATTAAGTTTTTAACTTGCTAAATAAAAATTGCATTATTAGCACATACACATATAATAAAATAAAATTATATAATAATATCTCGAAGAAGCCTAATAACAGTTTCCTTTGTTGCTATAGTGTTTTTTCTTTTTTAATATGTTAGTCTAAGCATGCATAAGATATGGGAGTTGACCTTTTAAAAATAAAAAGAACTGTTTCTTATTTACACGGGGGGTGAATCACGTGACTTCAGAGAATAACAAACATGCGTAATGGCGGTAACTATCGGTAAGTTCATTAATTTGTTAAAATATAGTTATTAAGAACTATCATCCCAACATTGCACCAAGCCTATCATATGTGCAGTAACGTTTTTTTCTCTATCGGTAAAGAGGTCAATTTGTACAATTAGTAGTTTTTGAGAACATTCATTGAATTGTGTCGAAATCGCGATTTTAGCCGAGATAACTTCCACGAATCGCTCGTTATTGTCTCAAAATTGACTAAAAACGTATAAATTGTTCATTTTAAAACACAAAACCAAGCATCAATATTCATATTTGACATATACAAGTATACATAATTGTTGTTGTTTTTTGGAAGTAAATTGGGCGCACAATTGCCTTTTGTCAATTATGTAGAACCAAACACGCGTTTTCACAAAAAGTAACTTCCATGAAAACGATGTAGTTACATCCACGCGGACCAGTAGGATTCATTGAAAAAAACTCGCATTGAATTACTTTCATTTAATTGCTGCTCCGTAGTGAGATATAAGCTAATATTACTTTGTTTTGAAATATTTTATATGGAGTTCTGTTATGGCAATGATTTTTTTTTCAAACTTTATATTTTTGATGGAAAGGAAAATTACACAATAAAGTAATACAGCTGAAGCCGGAGATAGAACCTGGGTCGTCAAATAAACAAAAGGAATACAAACTACAGTCAACGTCTGTCTAACCAATTGCGCGCCGAGGACATTAACATTATCAGCTACTAATTCGACTACATTTGTTACTATTGGGAAGTCTTTAATTAAAATGCTGACTGGTCTTTAATATTAGCTGTAAGTGTTTTAATCATTGTTAAACATTTTTTTCAGGAACCATATTCAATGCAACAAAAAGGAAAATGCTAAAAGGACAAAGCAAACAAGAAACCGTAAATTTAAAGATATGTTGTATATATGGTACTCGCTGTCGATGGGAGCGTGCATTCAAAAAGGAGACAATCGTGATGATAACAGACAAGATAGACGTGGATTTTACCTAGCTCAAAACGTGATTCAAAGACATAACCTTACCCCTATCTTAACATTACAAGTATGCAAAGCATGCAACTGACATATTAAAATTGTAAATTGGTGATTTGAACTAAAGTAGTCATAACCAATGAATAAACGAGTCAGTAATGTTGAACATTATTAAAGATATATGATGTTGTTTCAATATGTGTTTGATACATAAATTTGTTGTGGATACACAATTTCAATTCAATTCAATTCAATTCTTCATTTCCCTCAATAGTGAGGATTGCATAAGTTATTTATATGTACATAATTATAACAAAATTAACTTAGAATATAAAACATATATGACATATTCAGATCAATTCATTCGTAGCAATGCGTAAGCATGCACAATGCTTATGTTGTCAAGTTTCGCAAAATATAATAATACCCATTAATATAATACGAGAAACAAAATACATAGATAACCTTAAATGTCAAGTTTGAAGCGTTAAATCGCCGTCTCTAGTGTAAATCACCGTGTTGATTAATGTGGATGTATATAGTTAACTTTTCAATTGAGAAAAATAGTCAATGCCAGCAGTTTTATCGTGCATTTCTCATTATTTTGTGTCGAACTTTAATTCGGTTACACAAGGCAGAGGCATTAGTAACATGTTTGTTGTCCTTTCGTGGTGTTCTTTGTGTAAGTTTTGTAAGTGAAACTCTAACGGATTTATTTATTTACTTACTTTTCTTAAGAAAATTAATAGTTATGTAGTACAATTGTCATTAAATAATATATTTGATATTGGCACTGTTTTTTGTCCGAGGGAAGTCGTATTTAATAACTTACATATAATACAAAATTTCACTCTAACTATATCAAATAGAAGTACGTGTAATAATGTGTAAATTTATTTCCCCTTTCATTAGATTTAAGCATAAAACGGTCAGTTGCATAAAAAACTATATGGTTGAAAAGTACAAAAAAATCAAACAGTACATTGAAATGAGAAATAAACATGTCTATAGTTCGATACAAAATGTATACATAGGTATCCCTAGAAGTTCATTACAGGACTATTACCTTAATGGAAATGTGCGGTGATTTTGATTATTATCCGCGATAACATTTCGAATAGATCCTATATATGAGAAGGCTAGTGTATTAAATGTAATTGTATCACATATTTCTTTTCACGTATGATTTTCGAAATTAACG
>Ga0224511_10001823_pt1 | contig 13521 bp, 7 predicted proteins | sample SF_May12_sed_USG_2_FD_169988 | JGI IMG/M metagenome (GOLD analysis project Ga0224511, IMG submission 169988) | Sediment microbial communities from San Francisco Bay, California, United States - SF_May12_sed_USGS_8_1 | ecosystem: Environmental > Aquatic > Marine > Sediment | place: USA...
GTGAAGAGGAGGTACGGATGAAAGTATATTGTCATTAAGTGAAAGACGTTCAAGATGATACATTTTGTCAAAAAATCCAACCTCTATTGTGGTAACCATCGATCGCTGAACAGACAATTCCACTAACGAACCATAATCCCGAGTCTGCGATTTTAGAATAAACAGAGTGCCATCGTGAATATACAATCCTCGAATATCCTTTGGAAATGTTCTTGGAAACTGTGTCACATTGTGTCCCTCGCACATGACTGTCCGAAAAGTATGCACAGTTGAATTTTCACGACATCCAAGCTCTAAAAGCGCATCGCTCCACGAACAAAACACAAGAAGTATAACAACTAAACGAGTATTTCCAAACTGCATTTTGCATATTGTGTCTTTGAATAACGCGTAAAGAAACATCACTGTTTAGTTAATCTTATATCAGTAAAAACGTTGTGTTTAAACACATTTAAATCCAAATACTATGGCTAATCAATTACAAACACGACATCGAGAGCGTTATATTTCGAAATAGAAAATTGTCCTCATTAGTCTTTTAAGTGTCCATGACAAAAAAAACGCAATTCACTCTCGTGTGGTAATAAACACGAAACCCTAATGATACACTTACGCCACTAAGTTTAAAGTAATATTCTACGTCTCTTTATCCTTAATAGAACTTTACATTAAGTAGAATTTTACGAGCATGGGAGTTGGGACTCCCTTCAAAGTGGCTTGTTCCTGAAGTACGTCACGTACATCAGTTTTGTAAATGAGAAGCGTGCGGTTTGGTGAGACGTGGTAGTAGAAGCATTGGCGCCTTCGACACTCTTGTAACCACGCAAGTTTTGAACAGTTTTAGTAGTCCAGTAATTATTTTCTTCAAAACATGTTGATTGGGCAGACATGTATTATCGATAATTTAAAATAGTAAGGTGACGTTAATTTTATTAATATGGTTTTATGCTTATAAATTTATCTGTTTCTCGTTTTTTTCCTTTTAGTGGGTGTATTTACAAAAATCTAATATGTTCTTAAAAGTATTTTTTTAAATATCGTGAGTGCTATTTAGTACAATTTGTGTAAAACCCTACCTGATTATTCTGCGTTACAGGGTTGTGTATATGACCACCGCGATCTGTGAATAAAAGAAAACACTAATGCATTGATTAAGGTAATTGATTTCCTCATACTCTTCTTTTACCGTCTGTCATAATTTACACGACCTAAAACATCTTTGCATAACTTATATTTTCTTAATCAACACGGGGTAGAGAAATGTAAAACTGAACAAATACATTGAGATCATTTTGGGATATTTACTAACAAAAAAGGATATGTCAGGAAAAGTAAAGCAGATGTCTGAGTATAAAGATGTGTATATCGATGGACAATAGAAAGTATTACTGGTGTGTTAAGTGTCTCACCAAGATCACACGTGAGCCCCGTGTGTTGCTGATCACAGTGACACAGGAAAGCGTCTATCAAATTATCGCATGTCCCGCCATTCCGGCATGGCGACGACGCACATTCGTCAATGTCTGTAACGGGGAAAATAGACTGATTTCTTATTGTATTCATTTAAATATTTCTGTTTTGGTAGGTTATTTTTAAAAGTAATAATGTCTATTTCATATAACATTCAAATGACACACACAATACAAAACTGCGTAAAGCTGTTTTTGCTTAGGAGTCGCTAGGTCAAAGATAGCCACCAAAACAAATCAACATTACATCATAGAAATGACTAACTGGGTGGCATTTCACATACCTGTGCTGCAATTCGTGTCGGTATACCCGGGCACACATGTACACGTGTATTGATTTACGCCATCCTTGCAGGTACCGTGAATACACGGACCTGGCGCACACTCGTCTATATCTGAATAAAAATCCATAATTTCCATTTATTTTTTATGTTCTAATAACAGAAAAAAACTCTAGCAAGATGTTAAAGGGATAGTTTAGTTTTTTTAAACCCATTTTTGTTTTGTGTCTTATTCTGATTGTGATTAAATATTCGATCAGTTTTTATGACATGTTTGCTTTCGCGAACTGCATATTTTGTGCCTAATTTCTGTTAAAAATTTCGGAATATTGGAAATTCATTGAAGCGTTATATTAATGTTGATGATTTTAGTTAAAAAAACGTTGACTAAAGTTATGTCTAACGAAACACTCAACTTACTGGACTCGCAATGGTTTCCAGTAAATCCTGGGACACACAAACACTTGGGCGTGTCGGTCTCAGACGAACAGTTTCCTCCATTCCGGCAGCGTTCACCCTTGCATGGGTGGTCAACTGCAATGGAAATCCAGTCTTATATCATAAGTAACAGGGCTAGTGACTGAGGCTAATTTTATGCAAAAACTACTTGTAGAAATCTGATATAATACGCAAAACTGTCAGATGCAAATAAACTATATTTTCCGTGCGCACTATACAGTTACCGCTAAAGACAACGGTTTTATTCCAATTGATATGTGGCAAGTAATTTATGTCGTGATTTGTAAAATATTTTTCAAAGAAAACAGTCCAGTACGATCATTTCATCATAAATAAATAAACATAGTCTAACCTGCTTGTGGGAAGTCGTCGACAATTTTGAAAGAAAAACATCGTTCTTCGCCTTGTTTGCTTAAATTAAAATAACATTAATGTACTAACAGCACAAACATGGCAACTGGATAATACTTTTATATTAACCAGTGTCAAAAACAAACTACCTCCATTTAAAATTTTAATTATCGAATTTCTGACAATGTCAATAGTTTGCAAACAGGTTAATCAAAACGATGTTGTTTAAGCCTAACGCGAGTAATGAGAAGACAAAATAGTCAGAATCTATTTAAAACAGCCAATTGACTCTATGTAAAATTACAAAAAAATAGTACATGTTTTGTTATACTGTATGTACAATGCACAAAATGAATGCATTTTCGTTGAGTTAACTTATAAGACTATACTCGAACAAGACTAAGGTCAACGCACCCTGGGACACTGACTCGAAGACAGAACGTGTACTTCTGTCCGCTCGCCGCATCAGGTGGACGCTTGAAGGAGATCTCAGTGTGGCAATTAGCGCCAGAGAGCTGGGCCGGAAACACGTGGAGGCCCGATAAGTGGGCATCTCCGGTCTCACGTAGGTTTGGGCTAGAGACATGGCTATATTGTACTACTGTACAAGGACAAAGGTAAGTGCGTGCTTCTTTTCCATGTGTTAGGGTAACAATGGATTTAAAAATACAATCGTGCTCTAACCGAGAAAGAAAGTCAAGTGGAATCTTAATTAACGACAAAGATTTAGAAGGACTGCTGCTCATGCAAAAGAACTTCATAGTGTTAATAAGAATTAATAATAACACTACGCTTTAACACACTCTGTCAAGGACTGTGCTGTTATAAATAGCATTGTACAAAATAGGCCACTCACGATTCTGTTGCTAAAATGATAAACTCGACAAGGCCGTACCTCTTGACAATATCAAAAAGGCGCTAACAATAGCATTCAGTTTAGTTCTATTTTCAACCTCTTAGTTATAAACAGTGATTTTGAACGAGACTGAGCATTTTGTAATATTTAAAAGAAATGGCATATGTTTACACTAGATAAGCTCATGATAGTTGTTTTGACATCATCGTTTACAAAATAGTTTAAGTATATACCATGATCTTTGAAAGTTGAATGATGATGCATTGCTATAGTGCACGTCCAGCGTACACGTATGGTCTTTCCTGCACAGTACCACAGCACCCTTGGGTAAGGTTGGTGGAAGAAATCGGGGCTTGGTCTGACACAGAACAAACATGAATAAAGTGGTAAGAAAAGTAATATATAGCCATAAACAACAAACCGATAAACTGTCATCAATGTCGGATAAGATGCTTGTGCACATGACCAAATCGAGCATGTAACTTGAATTTGTTTTAACTGACAAAGTATCTATATAAGGCCGTTTATATTTACCTCATCGACAGCGACCAATGCAGTCGCATCTGTAAGGAAATAAACAGGATGCAAGTTTGTTTTTATAGCATTCTTTTGTAAGCATAAAAGCCACATAACAATCAATTGTCTTGCTTTTGTTAAAATAACTTTTTAAGAACACCTTTTTTATATTTATAATGTTATCGCGCCATGTTAAGGAAAGTGTTTTATTTTTATGTAAAATATAGATCTAAATAACAACGGCAATTCACAATGAAATTATAAATATTATTATTATTTAATATTTTGTATCTCGCACATGATTAAAGAAAAAAGGATTATGATATGTAGTAAATAACAAATGCCGAGGCATACAAACACAAAATACATTTAATTTCCTAGATTTATTAAATGTTTTCAGTTTACACAGTAATGATTAAATCTTAATTATTTTAAGCAGCTGACCTCCAGATGCTCAAATATTCAAACTGAAAACAAATAACGGTAAATACTGGTCAAGTAATGTTCAGTGAAGAAACTATTATTACTGACCCCTTAATTCAAGTGAAAATGTTGACAAAATCGTTGGTAAAACATCTTTTTTATTTGCATAATCTACTGCGTTAGTAACGCAGTAGCCGTTATGTATAGTAGGAGTTCCCTGATGGCAGAAAAGTAAATTGTCTGTTTTCAAAGCAAACAAAAGTGAAAATATCTAGAATATAACCGTTTTTTTTATTTCTAACAACCATTATATGTATTTAAAAAGATATTTTGAAATTTTGGATAACTAATAATTTTCTAGTATATTCTGGAGGTCAGCTGCTTTAAACACACACGTATGAGTAACTACGCTGACTTTTATTTACTTTAAGCCGTACCTGTTACATGTACAGTTGGACAAATTTCGTCTTCGACGGTTCTGAAACACAGGGCAAAGTTGTTGGACGTTGTTTTTAATTTTGCAAATATAAAATGTGAAGAATTTACAGATGGAAATAATAAAGAACACTAACCGGTCAGAGGACATTTGTCTCAGGCAAAACTTCATGGAATCGTCGCTCGGTGCTGATGGCGTAACTTCCACCGAGCCCAGCCGGCAAGTACACGAGGTTACGGTTGGTAATGCGACCAGCGTTGGTTGGCCGACCGTAAGCCCGGGATCGTTGTACCCTACATCAACCACTGGACTGGAGGTAAAATAACGAACATGTGCGCTATTTAAAACATTAACTGTACTTATGGTTGACGTTGGTTGTCTTTACAAGGACATGTGTGCTAATTAAAGTTTAAGCTAAACTGTTCTTATGAATGACTTTGGTTGTCTTTACAAGTATTAAGTTCGCCTGAAGTTTAGTTTTGGAAATTTTAAAATGTTCGCTGGCACGGCAAAACCATTTATTAACACGAATATTTGTGTTGACTTCGGGATACTTCTGTTTGATTTTTTACATTTTAGTTGCGTGTGTGAGTTGCATTATTTCGAATATTCTTCAACAAAAAATCTCAATTTTTATACAAATTATGAGCAGCAAAACTCGCCCCCTAATGTTGTATAGGTTGAGAGAATACAATGCCACTCACACTTTTCCATCACACGCCTGGAACTGGTAAACACACTTCTCACCCACGGCACACTGAATCTCTGTCGTTACTGTCCCTCGCAGAAAGTCCTGGAGTAGTGTTGAATCGTTTTAGAACAAATGTGTAAAACTATTTAGCATATTTCAAGTATATAACATGCACAACAAATGAAGTAGTTATGGGAACGAATGATAAGATTATTTACCGGAAAGCAAGGTCCACCAAGTGCAGTTTCGTCTGAAACAAGATTTACCATAAGCGTGTTGTAGTTAAACATGACATTAATTAAATGGAATACATGCCATTTGATAAAATAACGTTTTACGTCATTAAAATATGCCTTCTCAAAGTCGGGGTATTTCATTTGACGTGGAGATAACATGGTCTATCAGACAGACAGCCAGTCATTTTTGTGTAAACTACTAGTATATAATTATTTGTATCTTTACTTCGTTGTCATTTATTTAGGTTTTTCATTGTTGGAAGTTGACACAATATTACCTGAAATAACGAACAAAATATAGAAAACATATTTCAAAATTAGTATTAAACAGTTGTAACCTATTTCACAGGCATCTCCGGAGAAACCTTTCCGACAGTAGCAGACAGGCCCTGCTGGATCATGACTGTCACAGAAGCCTCCATGCAAACACTGCAGTTTCTGACATCCTACCGGGTCTGTAACAATATAAAGGCTGCTTTGGTGTGTTATTTAAGAATTGCATCAAATTTAACATATTTAATCAAAGCGTCCATGCAACAAAGCCATAGATGAATAAACTTCTTTTGAAGAATTTGGACGTTTTAAATGTTGGGATGAACTGTGCACTTCCCTGTATGTATTTTCGTTTTTGTTTGATGTACGACACAAACCTAAAACAGCATGGAATGTTCGGACGTGTAACTGTATTCAGTTTAATATTTGAATGCGTTTGTTGTATAAGAAAATCATAAATATACCTCACTTGGCTGTTTCAAGTTTTATATTATATTGGAATACCTTTGGTTGTTGCTGTATTTACAGAGATTGTAAAACATCGTTCTTCTCCCGCTGTGCCTAATCTGTAGACATAATTGTATTAAGTATAGTTACACATTAAGTATTGTTACTATTATCCTGAAACATAAAAATGCGCTCAAACCGAGCACAGATATGTTAACAGTTACTTTCACAAAACAGAGCCTACCTATTACAAGTTTGGGTTATGGCTATTTGTCGATGTGTCAACATGTGCTTTCAAATAACACAATACCAGCAACGTAACTTACGTTCTTAACTTTAGCGCAATACAGATTTTGGCGTTGTTGTTAGTCATTGCAGGTATGAAGGAAACATCTAAGCTGCACTCGGTATTGTTTTCCACTCCGTCAACACAAGACTGGCAGGTATCAAACACATGCACGTTCTTGAACTCATCAGGCTTCGTCACATCAAAGCCGACACTGGAATGTCGTCAATGTCAGTAGGATAGGTATACTGTTTTTGTTGAAATTAAACCTTTAAGGCAGTGATATATTGAATCGCCGTCAGTTATTTTTATGGGCCTTTATTCAGAGAATAAGCTAATGTGTCTGTTTGATAAGTGCAGAGCAACCATATCTTTTTATATAAATATTTAAATAAGATATAAATAAACTGATGAAAGAGGAAGCCCTCGGGAAGCATAGCCTGCACGAGAAAACAGCAGCCTCGGTTTTATTGAAGCTGTTCATCAGTGGTAATGAAGGATGCCACACCACTGACGCCTCCTAGCGCATAAGCAGAACTCAAATGTAAACAACATACATGTACACTCCATGATCCCTGAGGACCAGAAAAATATAACTACACAATGATGTAGTACGGGGCGACTTTTTACAGACGCCACACAGGCAAACATAAATGCAACCAGGCACCTACCATTTTTGTTCGTTGCCATTGCCCGAGGTGGTCGTGTACGTCACGTGACATACTGAGTTTTCCGTACAAACTACAACCGACTCAGGCTGGAGACTAGGCGAAATGAAATGCGGTTTGTCCTGCAACATACAATGATAAAATTAACGTTACATGTTATATGTTTGACTAGAAATTATATTTCAGAAGAATTTAATTCTACAAAACTAATATTATAAACTTATTTTGAATTGCTTCGACTTTTTTATTTTAACGTCAAAAATGTGTGCAGGATAACCGGATAAGGTTGAGGCAATTCGGAATTAAGGAGTGAAGGCAGATGACGAAAACGTTTGAAATACATACAGTAGATCCATAAACCAAGCCAACGCCTGAAAAGATAAAACAGTACTTAGTAAAAGTATTTAACATAGACCTAAAACCTGAGTGGTTTAATTGGTCTAAAACATTTTTCTTTAGACTGTTTTCGTCACAAATCCAGAAGAACCAGAAATATAGATGATCGGACGTTTCGAATAGTTAAAATTAAATGACATACCGGCTGTAACGTGAACGTTGAAGCAAATCTCATCTTTGTTCACCCTAAAATGAAATAAAAACATATTTAAAGGTGTATTCCATTAACCATCAGTTTGTTAATAAAGATATTTATAATTTGATTAAATGTCATATCCGAAAACACACAAAAAAGTTTTTTTCTGAATGCCTTTTGCGTCTTTGTGTTCTACGATTGTTTTTGGTGTTGTTCTGTGAGTTTGTTTTTGTACGGGCCATTTTGTCATGGTGCCTTTTAGCTTGACATGTCTACATAGTTAACAACACTCTTACTTTGAACATCTCTTCAATTTTTATCAAACATAGGAGTTAAATTCTAACTTCTATTCAGTTCAATGGAATGTTTATAACTAGCGCTTGATTCACACAGACAAATGCATCAGAACCTGCTTAGATTAAATGATTGAAGACACAGCAGGTAGTCGCCGACTTCCTTTGGTAAGAACGTGACGCTGGTCTGGTATGTTCCTCTACCAATTCCGGGTAGCGGTTTGGTTTTAATGGTTTCCACTTGCAGTTCCTCGCTCACATATCCAAAGTCAACAATGGCGCTGAAATTGATTTTAAGCATAAAGTACATGTATATAAAACGTACCAAGGAATGAAACATGGCATACCTTCAAATATTCGTAAACTTAATTACTGTTAAAGGTAATCGTGTTAAAGGATTCACGATAATTATATTTGTTGTTTTGTTTAATTTTAGGGAATTAATTAATTAATATACATACACTATAATCGTTGACAATAATAATAGCGATTAACATACATGTATAATATGTATAACCATAGCAAAACAATCGCTGGTGTTGAATATCAAGTGTTGTGTATATTTACCTGTAGCCGACACTGAACATCCCATACACGGTGGCGTATGTACCACACATTCTGTTCTTGTTACAATTCACGTCTATTGGTGCGGCAAAACCACCTATTGTTGCCTGTTATATTGATATAAAACACCAGAGAACTAACAAATAATTGACGTCGGTTCAATTTTATCAGTATTTAAGGTATTATAGCGATAAATTCATTCAAACGAAGATGTCTATAAAAATGTTTCACATGAAAACCAGAATAATAAGATTTTTCATTATTTGAAGAGTGTTTTGCTAATTGATCAAACTAAAGGAAGCAAGTATATTATTATTTCCACCAATACCTGTAAACTTACCCCATTATTATCGCCATCTACACGATTTGGAAGAACTGAAATAATAAAGCAATTCAAGCAGGCTTTTAAATTATAGCATTGTGTCGTTTTCAAAAAGGTATAACGCATCATGGGCAACAATTAACAGACCACGTCATTAAACTCAAGAGCGTTTTAAATGAAAAATTTGCGTGCCTATCTCATTAAAAGTACGTCAAAGGATGGATGGGTACAAAAAGTGTCATTTTTCATAAAAGTCTAATCCTCAATAAGTAAAACATCTTCAAAATTAATATATTCAAAAGGTAGCCCGTTTTTAAAGTGCAGTCACGCTACAGCGTATGACATCAACGTTTGCAAGGGTATGCTTATGTCAAGAGTTCGTTAATCATACGTTTTACGAACGCTGTTTATACAGTATTTATACGTATGTAAAGGAAATATGTATAAAGTAGTTTTTCTGAAATTTGCATACGCTTTCTTAAATTTGCATACACAATGCATACACTATAGCGTGTCTGCACCGTTAGCTGATTTTAATTGCTTGTGTGGAGGCTGTCAAATGACGCCTTATACTTTTTTCTGGTTATGAGAGATCATGAATGGTTTTTACATTTAAAATAGAGTTCCGCTCATACGACTTACATTGGCCGCACGTGTTTCTATCGTACCCCGTCCTACATATGCAGGTTGGGACGTGGTTGTCGACCAGGCAATATCCCTCGTACAGACAATGGTTGTCGTCTGGTAGACACGGACCTGTGATGGTAAGAACATTATGTCTTTAACTGTTTTTTTTTTATTCTAGGAAATATTACTGAAAAAACTGGCATATTTAAAATGATAATAAAATTGTTAGGTTCTTCATATAATACCAAATAAAACAAGTGCTTGCCTATTGTAGTCAAAAATGGTTTTCCTGGTACAACTTTAACATTGACAAAGACTATCCCCAGCGTGTTCCTACCCTGATCACACTTATCTCCTGTGTACTCGGGTCCACAGGCACATTTGGCGTTCCTGAAATCTGTCGTGAAACATAGCGCTTCGTTCTGGCAGTTCCCGTGAATCACATTATTTCCACCCGCCTCGCATGGGGCTGCAAGAAATGCAGGAAATACCGACAAGAATTGCAGGAAATACCGACATGATTATTTATAAAATGAAACAATTTATGTCCGTTTACTTGTATATACACCAAAAATATGACGATGATTATTCTAAACTTTATAAATAGATCGTTATTACATTTATGTTTTGTGGTTAATTAAAGTAAAAGGAAAATGCATAACAACACGTACTTAAACCATTGTCAAAGATCGTGCCATAAAAACACCTCTCCTCAAAGTTCGTAAGTCTGAAGTAGAAAACGAAAAAGGTGAATAAGTAAACATGAACTAGACTTCGCATAAGTATAAATGACCACAATACGGATGTAATGTTAGCAACTTACGCAGATCTAAAGCAAAACTGCTCGTCTGTCGGTTGCTGTTTGGTAATATGAACTTCAGTTACACACTTGGAGGTGCCGTCGTAGACCGCATCAAACACTACAACGTCCTTAGCCGAGGTTATCACATTTTCACTGAAATTTGGTACTAAAACTTATTTCAAAGGTTGACATAAAGAACAACGACAATTGGCTGAACATGATAAAGTACAAACAAATACGTGTGATTACTTTAGGCATATTTGTATTAGTGGAATATATTTATAATGCAACTGTGTCAGTAATAAGATTCGGTACTGGCGAGTTTCTGTCGTGGAAAAACAAAGAGTTCATGTAATGAAAACATATGAATGTTCCTATATTGTATTTTTGTATAATGGCCTATCGTAAGAACAGGTCACCATTGAGTCTTGTATTCGGTGAACATCAGAAGTGAACATCGGCTGTCAGGTGAGCAAACAAACCGACTGCCCGCTACAGGGGTTGGATCAATGAACCGCACCTGCAAGATGAAAGCCATTATTGGATCTCAAAATATGAAGACAAACTTTAACGTCAAAAACATACTTATTTAAGTAATCTGTCAGGGGAAAAAGATCGAAACTGGCTATGTTTGTATATACATATTGAACAATTTAGAAACGTGCATGTCAATATTTGCCGATGATTGCTTACAACAACTTTGATTTGAGGAATATTTGGTTGCGATGTGCGGTATGTACGTAAAAGATTATGTCTTAACGTGGTGGGTGATTTACATGTCTGGCAGAAAATGTATATGACTTACTTGTGTTGGATCAGGTATTGGATCAGGTTCTGAAAATAAAGTTTCAAGTACTAAAAAATCGTAACTCTGACAAAAAAAGAAGCACACTATTGTACATGTCCATATAAGTGTAGTCTTCAAGTAGCTTCTACTATGTATCTGCAATAACTTTTTTGTATCTTTATAAAATCCATTTGTTTAAACAACTAAATATAAAAACAAGTTTGACATTATTAGAATGGCAGAAAATACCTTTCAACGTGAATTCTACCTCATAACAAACTTCATCCCTTGCAGATGAATCAGAGCTAAAAAATAGTGTTATAACTAAAATATTACAAAAGCATCAACAAAATTATGTTTGCATACATTTGTAAAATGAAAAGGCCTGAACTATTTTCAGATAAATATAAACACTATACTATTAAAAAATATTTTGAATTATAGCATAATATAACAAACATAAGGTCACATTAAACTCATATATTTGGAAACAAAAGATGCATTTTAAATGTACCAGATATAATAAACGGACCTTTGTGTGGCAACGGCACAAATAGTCTGCCCACTCAACGTCGTAATTGCCCCGGATAGAGTAACGATTGATGTGTATAGATTGTCAAACCCTGTTAGAAAGGTTTGCAGCTCGACGGGACTTTGTGTGACTTGCCCGATGCCAGAAGATGCAGATGTGGTCAACTGTGGGACTTGACTGTAATGTGAATAAATATTTTAAGCAGTACTGGATCGCGTTGAGCAGTATACAAAAATTCTTTCAAGACAAACCAGTGCTCGCTACTTTTCAGGCAGAAAATGTAGTATGCTACTTGAAAACAAGAACATCACAAGATATTAATAAGAACATTGCCTAATTGCCAAAATTTGAATCAGAGGTAATATTTATTAACTTCATTTATAAGAGAACATAAACTATCCCTTCACCTATCATTTGTGGCAATAAACAGTTGGAGTTTGCAGGGAGACATCTCTTTTTGGCCATCGATGTAACACGCCAGTTTGCCACCAGTCGTCAGAGTTGGACTTACAAAACGTATTGTGTCTGTTCCCTAACAATGTGCGTTATCAGTACAAATAGAGTAAATAAAAAACACAACTGTACAAACTATCCCATAAGATAATGATTAATTAGAATTTATACTTAAACTATGACACTGTTTAAGCAAAACATATAACTAACAGTATCACGTGAACTTACAAGTGTAGTAGAGATATCTCCAAGTCCTGTAATGTAAGTAAAAACAATCTACAGAAACGGTTTGGAACAACTAAAAGTATAAATTAAGCGTAAATGATGTACGAGTGTAATGATGGTAATAGATACGTTATCAAGCATGGTTTCTATGAACAACTCACTCACTAAAACCAAGTAATGTTTACAATTCTAAACATTTTTCCAAAACAAACTAAGATGTTTCACGTGTCAGGTTTTAATAGTTTTAATAGTCTTACTGGTCTGGCATCGAACGTCACTGAACCCTAGCCCACAATGGCATGTATTGTTGACCACGCATTTCCCGTTGTTCTGACAATCTGGGGTACACGCATCTGCCAAGACGTGTGTTTGAAGAAGGTATATTGGCAAACTAATCATTATCAAGTTAACAAAAAACAAAAGAAACTCTTCAAAAGATAAGTCGCATCAAAACACGTCGCTAAAATAACGACTAGGACAGCGCTTAATATCAATTTAATATGTTATATTTCTTTTACCAGTTTGGCAGGAAATGGCGTTTGTTGTGTTTGGACACAAATCTGAAAAACATCGAATTATATGTAAGTTTGTGTGTTCTAATGAAAAATTTAGTATATGTCAAATTAAAACGACCTATAACCTTTTTTTTTCATTTCAATTCTTTAAATATACATATATGTATATTAAAATGCTCGTTTAAAGCATAGGGTTAACTTAATTCAAACTGCGTATTTAATGTGTGTATGGTAGCAGTTAGTGTTCTGTTCTGTAAGCTTTTTAAATGGATTTTAACCAACCATGCCAAGAAAATCATTATATTTTTATTTAAAAAATGATTTATATTATTGACCCTAGAATTTCATGTCTAAATGTTAAGAACATATAAAATACAAATCCATGTATGTATGTATGTATGTATGTATGTATGTATGTATGTATGTATGTATGTATGTATGTATGTATGTATGTATGTATGTATGTATGTATGTATG
>Ga0224511_10001824_pt1 | contig 13520 bp, 5 predicted proteins | sample SF_May12_sed_USG_2_FD_169988 | JGI IMG/M metagenome (GOLD analysis project Ga0224511, IMG submission 169988) | Sediment microbial communities from San Francisco Bay, California, United States - SF_May12_sed_USGS_8_1 | ecosystem: Environmental > Aquatic > Marine > Sediment | place: USA...
GCAAATGTTAAAACACGTGACTTTCTTGAATAAATTATCCTTTCTATTTTTAACGGCTACTGCGTTAGTAACGCAGTAGATTATGCAAAGAAAAAAGATTTTACCAACGATTCTGTCAACTTTTTCACTAAAATTTATGAATCAGTAATAATGGATTAGTTCACTGAACAAAATAAGACCAGTTTTTACCGATAATTTTAAGATTTTTTTCATTTTTTTACGATTTGAGCATCTGGAAGACAGTCCCTTTAATACACATCAAACATCATTCAAGATGAATTGATAAACACCTGTGGTGATGAAACCCAAGCATCGAGAAAAATTGCAACACCGTTCATTGCTGATAAAGTTACAGATGTGTCCATATTTGAACAAATCTGCCTACTTTCTTATGATAAGACTGCCGAACGTGACAGAAAACGTTAATGGATTTTCTGAGTGTTCTTCAACCACTGGCAATGTTTGCAATGAAATAAAAAAAGACCATAAAAACAATAAAATATCATGTACATATATTTATTACATCCATACAACTGTAGTCGATGTTTAAATGTGTATTATATTTTATATTCTTGATACATGTAACAGAGACATCATTTTATCTTAACACATACACCGTCCATCAACGCAGTGAACAGGGCTGTATTCAGGACAAAGATGGTCTATCTTTCTTATGCAATCTATTGCCATCACGCACTCTGAAATGTGAAAATATGCATGTCTATCAACAAATCGTGAGCTGTATATTTGTGACACATTTTATATGGCGATTCAAGAGGTAAATCCTCAACTAGGCAACACGTTTGTCATACAAATTTTTTTCACGACCCCTCGTTTCTTCCATAATAATGAGGTTAATACGATGTCATATTCAGCCGTGTGCATTATTACATGTTCTGCTTTTTTCAAAACAAAATACTTTTTATTTACAAATCACAGCTTGTGCAAAATATATAAACTCACATGTTCAAAAGCTCTTTGTTTGAAATGGCTGGCTTACTGGTCGAATGGTTTAAATTTGGAAACATATCAGACTTAATGTTGAAATATTCAAGCCTTTGAACAGTGTGTTAAAGGAGGTATTGTAACGATAGCACTTGTTTAAAAAAAACCAATTCATATTATGCATACTACTGTAGTGTACGAGCCCAGACTTGTAAAACATTATTTCTTACAAAAACATTGATTATTAACACATACTGTTATTGAAATAAGCGTTTATTCCTCTAATGTGATAGTTATTAGAAGGTTATGATGTATTTATTCCACGAGTTTAGATGGTTAGCGTAGGCATCCCTTAACTATTTGTAAAATGGTCTGATCCAATGATACCACGTGACTCGCAGTATAAAAGTCGCTGTACCACAGATTTTAGTCAGTCTCACTGAGTCTCCCAGAGTCTCCCAAAAGTTGTAACTTGTTAGCATCGCTGGACCACAAGGTAATTAAAGCTCTCTGTCATCCTAGTAATATCATAGCATTGCGCTTGATCTGAACAGTGACAGTAGAAGCCTGGGCTCACTAATATTAAGGCTCGTCTGCAAGTACGGCTCAGCCCGAAAGCGACAGTCCAAACTAGTAGTCTATCATACCTAGTTTTCTCATGCCATAGGAGACCATCCCACGCATAGCTTCATGCTACTGTAGGACCATGCCACAGTAGTCTCAGCCTACAGTAGTATCAACCTACACATAGCCTCATGCCTGATTAAACTAGTTTAGAGATCGTTTATAGTGTACATATTGCATTACGTTAATTCTTGTTGATTATTGTATCAATCATTTGTCTTATCACACTGGCAAGGTAGCCAGGCGAAATTAATTCATATACATGTATAGCTAGAGACAAGCTAGCCGGGTGCACGTTACACTACTATATTCTTTTTAATGTCAAATTAAATAAAATGTTTAATGGGTATTGATACACCTGATGTTTTTAGATAATTGTCCTTGACTTTTGCATTAGTTTGATAACTTAAAATAATTTTGAGAAAGCCGATTTTAGTATTGCAGTATGTGTATGGTATGTATAAAAAACGCAACATAAGTTAATTTTAACACTCTCATGTATGTTCAATTCTAAATAATAGACTAAAGCTAATGGTATTACCGACGCTGGTAGGGTCAGGGGTTATGAGTGGCCCACCTGAAATACATATAGTCAGCCAAGATAAAATGATAACTTGACTTTTCAAATTGTTATCAATTTGAGGAGCTCATCAAAATAATACATTGTCATATGAATGCATATGTAGTTATGCAAGGGTGATTGAAATTAAATAGTTGTAGAATATGTTCGCCACTTGCTTTTAATGCATCAAGCATTTAAAGTGTATATTTGCTGCTATCATAGCTTTCATGACGTAGAGACGATTTCTCAACATCACTGATTCATATAGTCTTAAATTTCAATACGCGAAATAATTAATTTCTATAGAACTTCAAATTCCCTGCATAAATAATAACAATACATATCTGTCTCCTAAATTCCTGTTGCCAATTTCTTTTTTAATAAGTTTTTGTTATTTCGTTGTAAATAGTTTATTGTACAAACATTTATCTGTTAAATAGGATTTTCAGTTGCATATTTGATAATACACAAGCTACATCTTACCAAATACGATGGTAAACAGTCCGAAAACGATCAAAGCAAAAATAAGACCTCTCGTCATTGCTAAATCTGTGGCACAATGTTTTCTACGAGAACCGAACGCACGCATTTATACACGTCTTACCCTGAAAACATTGCATACGTGCGATTGAAGAGTTTGTAATCATACAGTTGTAAACAGTCGCATGTTGTTCCATTGCATGTCAAGGATTCAAGATAAAGTATTAACATCATTGACACTGACGTAGGCGTTTAATATGTGCAATTAACAGTTAATAATATCACCGCTTATGTCACTTAAAAATGCTAGGTACGTATCTTTATACCGACATAATTAGTCACAAATGTCGCAGTATGTTAAGTATACGAAATAAATTAAGATGGCAAAAGGAATTGCAAAATTTAATGTAAAAATGTTGTTGTAATTGTGGACTAAGTAAAATTACAACATCAACAAAACGAAAAAGCAAACATAAAATTCATTGCCAGAGCCGGGAATCGAACTCGGGACCACTTGCACCGCAGTCTTCAGCGTTACATGTCGGCCACCGAATAAACTGAGCCTATATAAACAAACTCATTTGCGGGCGATACTTTTGCAATAGTCATTTTTTCTGCAATATATTTACTTGGATAACTGTATTATTTTTGGCAGTTTCTCATATTTATAAGAGTTGGATTCACTGCCTAAGTATCGTTTAATAGTAAGATGTAAACAATTGTGGTCAAACGGTACAGACATTGCATCTTTAAATTAATCCTTTTTAAATAGCTTACATTTTAAAAACGTTTAAAAGTGACTGCATTTCCGAAGTGTAATCTAAAATAGTCATTGTTAAAAACATAAGTTTCTTCTTCTTTTAATATGTCTGTAAACCAGGTTGCCGCGAAAATCCGCTTATGTTTATTGTTTTTATATGCTGAAATGATATATATTACAAACAGAACAATTAGTTAACAGAGTTCTACGGAAAACTATGTTCATTTTTATCGGACACATATCAATATGGAGGAGTTTTTAGCTCACCTGAGCACAAAGTGCTTTTGTGATGGCCCATTGTCCGTCGTCAATCGTCCGTCCGTCCGTGCGTTAACAATTTCTTTAAACAACATCTCCTCTGAAACCGCTTACTGGATTTTTACCAAACTTCACAGGAATGATCCCTGGGTGGTCCCCTACCAAAATTATGCAAATGGTTATGATTGGTTGCATAAGTAGGTCACGGGGTTAAAAATTAGGTTTTCAAAATGCAATTTTCAAAGTTAACATCTTGTCTGAAACTATAAGGCCCAGAGCTTTCATATTTGAAGTATAACATCATCTAGAGGTCCTCTAGCAATATTTGGTGGACAACATGAATTAGTGGTCCTCTGTAAATTGCTCCACTGTGACCTTTGACCTTTTCTTCAGGTGAGCGACCCAGGGCCCTTTGAGCCCTCTTGTTATACAAAGATACATTAGTTTTGTAAATGAGATTTATGTCTTTAGAAAGTTAGTATCCTAATATACCTAATATCTATTACACATAAATTTTATAATATTTTCTATTTCTGTTTAGATTTTTTTTACATCAACCACTCGCATTAATAAGATATGTTGTTAAATACGCAATATATTCCCCCATATATTCCCCCTAAAATTATATTAAGCGCTACCGATAATATATTGTATGATGTTTACAAATACACTTGAAATGTTTTCGGTTTACTAAACTGACTATCCAATAATTATCGTGTTTTCCTGACGACCCTTATCAAGGTCAGCTTTGCATCTACATGTAATTTGCATTTATGTTCTTATCAACGTGCTGTATTGCGTCTGCCTTAGCACGGACATGCTTCCTTTATCTGGACAATTGTTGCAAACACTAATGTATTTGTGTACCCAATCATTAGAAAAACAAAAACAACAGATAATTAATATTCTCGACATGCAAACAAGCATAAACAACACAAAACAATATTTTTTTTATATTTTAAACCACAGTTTTCACCGCAACAACTATTTTAAAATATTGAATGTAATGCATGTTTATATATGTATGCTTATACATGTATGTCTTTATACTAAACACTATTAGAAACTTAATGGATAAAACAGACTTAAAAAATGAAACACAATACAAATCTTGTACACATATTTATTACATCAATACAGCGGATGAGCTTTTATTTTGCTCTTCATGATAAATTGATACCAGAGACAAAACTTCATTTTAAATCCACCCTACACACACACCGTCCACTAAAGCAGTCCAGAGTATCTTGCTTAGGACAAGTATAAAACTTCTCTATGCAATACATTGCCGTCAAGCATTCTGGAATGTAAAATTTTGACTGTGAGTCGTAAAATTGTGACACATATTGTTTAACATTTACTAAAAAATCCTCAACACAGGAAGCCACGTTTGTTATACCATGACAACTTTACATAATTATGTGGACCATTATTAATTAACCGCTAAACAAAGAGAATGAACACGATATATTCCGTGATCACAATTGCAAATGAGAGCTAGATGTTCAAATATCATTCCACCAGTAAGTTTTAAAGATGAGTCGTAACGATTACAGAGGACGTGTGACGCAGATTTTACAGTGTATTAGTTATACTCAAACACAAATTAACAAGTAGTTTATTGGCTATATTTGATATGTTTATAAGATAGTTTACCAAGTGTTTTACATAATTTTAATAATTAAAAAAAATAACCAGGGCCATTGTGTCCAACCTAAAATACACATAGTTAGCTATTGTCATTGAGGTTTGAAGTGGCACTCATGCATATTCCGTATACAGTCGAGTTTATAAATAGAAAACTAACGCATCGATTTGACTTTTTAAAGGTCACCTATGTAATATCGAATAGCTTTATGGTAAATAAGTATGTGGGTTTTCTTTGACCATCTCTTCCATTTATATATTCATGTAAACCGTCTTTAGGCCTGTGGTATAGGTGATGCGCTGTCACACTGACGTTTTGAGTTCGATTCCCAACAGATACGGGTTTTTTTTAATTTTCAATCAGTTTTATGAGACAGGTGAGTTTTCTCAATTTTCACGATTAAAACAATGAAATTGGGTTTAAAATCGCATAGAAGCTTTAGATGCATGTACATCGCTTGAAGTTGAACATGGCTACGAATAAGAAGAATGGCTATAGGCATCTAAAATAAAATAAAATAATATTAAAAAACGACACTAAAAGTCTATGTCATTCGTAATATGCGCATTAAACACATCTAAGCAAAACAGTTTTAAAAACCTCTTCTAGCGGTATTCGAACCCTAACCGATGGTGTGACAGGTGTTCAGTGAAACCACTGTACTAGTTATTTCTATCTATCATTGTGCATGTCAATAACTTTTATGAGATAAAATCCAATACTCAACTGTCGATTAAATAACCGAAAACACCCGAACTAGCTTACGATTGTTTCAGAACAGTGAGGAGTGCCACTTCAAACCTCAATACGATTAGACGATTATTCACATTTTTACTGTTTTGTCTGTAAGCAACCCTGATGAAAACAACACACTGTGTTAGATATTGCTTGTATATAAAGCTATGCAAAGTTAATTAATACCAATGCGTTGTAGACAATGTTTTTATGGAGAAAGTCTTTAGCATCAGACATGTGTAGTTCGTATATGTCGTGGTATCGCTTTCATCGCCTAGATTCCATTTGTTAACATTACTGACCCATTTGGTATTCGAATGTAGTAGCTGAATCCTCATTCCTTGTGCCGACTGTCTCTTTCAAAGACATATATTGTTATCTGTATATAATATATTATAATAATTATATTACTAGTTAAATAATTATATTCAGTTGCATATTTACGTATTTAATAAGATACAGCTTACCAAATACAGTGGAAGACAATCCACAAACGATCAAAACCAAAAAAAACCCTCTCTTCATGGTTTGCTACGAGAGCTGGACGCACGTATATATAGATGTCTTACTAAAACCATAGCTTACGTGCGATTGTACATAGGGCTGTGTTTTTCATACATTTGTAAACAACCCCATGTTGTTTCTTTGCAGTTCAAAGATTCAAGATAAAGTTACCTCATTGAAATTGAAATAGTCATTACGAATGTGCAATTGAAAGTGAATAATATCACGGCCTATGTCACTTAAATTGTTCTTGTTTTTATATCTTACATATTGTTCTTGTTTTTATATATTACATGTAAAATACGTTCCAACGGAAATGTCATTCCGTAGCGTAATCTAACACAGTCCTTGTATTGAACATACATTCTGTCGTCTTTTAATATTGTATGTAAACCTGGTTTCCGAAGAAAATATCCACTTATTTTAATTGTTTTCTGTTGTTTGGATAAATTTATCATAAAAAGAACAACTATATCAGTAGAGTTCTACGCAAAACCCTGTTCTACTTTATCGGAAACATAAAGAGCAGTTATATTATACAACGACACTTGAGTTGTTTAAAAGAAATTGATATATTAACGGAGATAATATACTCTTATGTGCTACAAATATTTTATTATTTTTTGAATCTCTATTCAAAAAACAAATTACATCACACACTTGCATTAGTAATATAATTATGTTATTAAATACGCTATATATTCCCCCTAAAGTTATATTAAACGCCGTTGATAATATATGTATTGATGTGGAAATACAAATATAATTTCGGGTGACTAAACAGACGTGGATTACATTTTCGTACAGTGTCATATGCATGTACATTCCAGTTCAATAACTATCCAATAATTACTGTTTTCTCGTGACGTCACTACGATGCCGCGGATGTTGGTAAGATCAAGTTTGCATTTGATTCGCATTATTTCTGATGAACAGGTTTTAGTGCGCCTGGCTAAGCAACGGACATGGTTTACAGTCTTTTTTATTGTTATTTGTTTTGTTTAATTAAAACGATTTGAACAAGTTTGTTAATTAAAACAATCAAATGAATGTGGTAATGCAAGTGTGTAAAGCGTATTTAATAATAAGGTCGTTTGCAAATATACGTCCCCTATATAATATATTATATGATATCAAGGACGTTCGAACACACAGTAGTTATCAAAACAGCAATAACGGCCGTACTGGGGACAAAGTGGACCGAACTCTCCTTCACAATCCGCATCTGACATGCAGTCTGAAATGTGTCAACAAATTAAGCAATTGTTAGTTACTAGCAGGTGTATGCACATATCAATGCTCGTTAAGTCGTCAAATATACTTGTAAAGCATGTAGAGCTTGAGGTGTAGTTGTTTGTTTATATATCAGCAGAAAATAATAATAACAAGTATTTTTATAAACTAATAACTAAAAGAATGGCATTACAAAAGATTGAGGCTTTCACTTCTATATCAGTTGGATCCATAAGACTTTGTGGCACACCTGAAAATAATTGTTCATATATTTAACACAAAAGCTAGGTTACATGTCAAGTTATACAAATCTAAATGCAAAAGTATGAATACTTAATACATAATTTATATTGTATTAAAAAGAAAATACTCACCGCATACAAAAGCAATAGAACCCAAAATGATGCAAACTAAAACATGAGATCTCTTCATTGCGTCTTCTGCACAAGATGTGGATTAGTGGAATGCAAATAACTTTATATAAATATATGTTGTTACGCTTGTTTTTATCTCACACGGCCAACACTGCATACGTGCGTATAAAGGCATGTTTATGTCATACAAATAGTAAATAATCACGTATCTATGTTTATTTATCATACGGTTGTCAAGATTGTGACTTCCTGTTTACCATTGTTACACAAACTGTACCACGCGCATCAGTTTTATAAATACAAAATGTATTGATGTCTTCTGTTATTCTAACGTTATAACCTATGAAGCTTCATCCAATGATTTTCTTGTGTGGCCGATAATAAAAATAAAATGTTTAGCAGACTATGGATACGAATAATAGAAAGCTTTGTAAAATAAAAAATAATAACAAACTGAAAATTACCATTATCTTGTCAAGAACATAACACAAATAAGTCATTAATGAGCCAAACCAATATATTTTACGCGGGCCAGCAGAACACAACATACACTGAGAGCATACCTTTCACACTTTCACACCGTATTGAACATCATGCATTAACGGAGGACATAGTATACATAAGTGTAATGTTTGCTATGTAAAACAGATGTGTAGAGAATAAGAGTTTGTGTTAGATTGACAGACTATGACAATCTTTGCCATTAAAATTTGCTTTGTAAATATTGTACAATACATTAAAAAAATCATGTTTACCAGGAAATAAAATGTGAAATATGTGAATATAAATAGGGTAAAGCTCACATTACTGTAACTTAAAAAGTATAATAAAGATATCTTTACACGACATTGGTCGCATAAATTAGGACAGATACTTGACTAAATATCACGTGACTCATGTCACTGTTTAGTCTAACTGAGTTTTGAGATCTTCTATTAAAATCATGTTTAACATACACAATGTACATTGGGTGTACACATTTGCGTATATTATAATCCGAGGAACCTGAATATTTCTAGTCCAAACACAATTTATATTACTTGACAATACAAACAGCAAGTTGTTACGTCTAATAAATAGTAATCGAAAGCGGGTCAACTATTTTAAGTATTGTAAATAACTATTATTCTCGATATAGCACAGGACTAATTATTAAGCTAGGCTAGTTTCTGTGCAAACCAGGCTTAATGACATCTAATATAACTATAAAATGGCATCATGTTTTAAACAGTTTCATAAGAATACATTTATACATATAATGCTTAATATAAAATTTACTTTTCCATGCCATGTGTGACATCAAAAAGATGTCAATAAGCCCATATTTCTTAGCAGCACAGCCAAGGTTATTGTCCTTCATATGTTAATAAAGAAGAGTTCGTTGTCAAATAAATCAACTATTTCTAGACACTAGCATAGATGTATTGCTATTTCTGACATAACTGTATATTTCCCCCTGAATTTGAACGATTATCCAAACAACCTATGATATGGTAATATATTTTTTACATTTTTATTCCACATTATTCATACGACAATGGTACATGATAACATATCATAGGCTTAGACAAACAAAAACGTATCATGTATTCGTTTGTACTTACAAACAGTTATATTAATGGTTACCCTAATGTGCAGTCTACGATTAGCACTAACTCATTTTCTTTAAATCATGAACCTGCCTGCATGGGGAAAACAGCAGCCTCGGGTTTAAGCATTTGTTCCCCATTTCGTTATGAAATATGCCACACAACTGTCGCCACCTACAGCATGTGCGGACCTCTAATTTTTAAACAGCAGACAATCCATGATCCCAGAGGGACATTATAACTACACAAGATAAAATATATACAAATCAGGTAAAATCAGGATACGGACCATGTTTCATAATGCCTTTATAATATGTTCACTATCTAGTACTTATCGTATGACAACACATTGATTGCTGGTCGAACACGAAGCAACGTAAATAAATCATTAACATCAGCCAATGCTTTCTAAACCGCGGGCATGAATAGTCTTGCCCTTTCGAATTCGAAGATTTGTTGCAGGTAGTTGTATTTGTGGGTATTGTTTTGTAAAATAATTATAAAAGCATGCATTGTTGTTTGGGCCTGATCGAAATCTACGACACAAATAAAAACGATCTTTCATAAAAAATATAGTCTGAATGCATATAATAACGTATCCAGTTTAATTAGATATAAAAGTTGACAGTATTAATGTTTTCCAAAACAGTTCAGATACAAATGGTTTCCTCGAGGTTAGTAAGATATAATAGTAACAATTTCAATGCAGGTTTTATTTTACAGTATAAAAATGCGTCTGTTGAAAACTTGAGTCTTTGTGAGCCTCAAAGGTAAATTTAATATCATTTATATGACACAAACAAAGCGCGTGCGTGGGATTCTGATTGTTGTTATTTTATTAGCTGTAAACAACCACATTTCCTTGTTCTTTACCCGTCGAAAGTTGCAAGATGAATGTAAAAGGTAATGGAGCACGGAACGTCGCTTGGTAAAATATTTCCTTGCATCATAGTAAAAACTATGTTAAAGTATATAAAACATATGGTTACAGATGTAATATAATACTCTGTTCTTTGGATAACATAATATTTTCACGTATTTGTTTTTGCGTTGATTGTTGGAAAAGTTCGGTGTTCTCAAGATGGAAAGACGAGTAAAAGAAAGTATAGGCAGATATATTTAATTTAAAGACAATTATCTTACGCAGGTGTCTATTATAAAACTACACTCTATGTGTTTGATGCCGTTTTAAGATGTTTGCATAATTTCACATTTCCATTTGACATACATGTTTACATATTCATTTGAAGAAATGTAATCAAATTGCGGAATGTATAAAACAGATCATTCTGCTCGATTATTTCACCATTTATTGCAATTCGATCAAGTACTCAGCAAACATATTTTTTTATTCCACCTTTACGCACTCGTCGGCCATTTTGATCGGATGTAACGGACGTTTTCATTGGACGCTGTAAAAACCACCACAAAATTTCAGCCAATAAAATAACTAGTTTCTAATGATCATCTGGCTAATACTACTAATACTACGTTTTGGAGCGCGATCGTGTCAACTTTTTAGAGCAACATGGAATATTGTCCTTGAGCAAGTTATTTCATAGCAGCAATGAAATATATTCATTTGGTTTATTGTGATTTCGGATAATAAACGCCAATATTTTAACAATTGTTGGTCAACAAAATTGATCAAACAGGCAAATTGCAAACAGGTAACAAAAAGGACCACACTAATACAATAAATATTTCAACAGTAGTGGCTTTCTTGGAAATTGAGATTTTAGAAAATAGCGTTACCGATAAAACTTCGAACGCATAACCAAAAATTGTGACTGGCGGTCTTAAAAAATCGCCCCGTACTTGCATTTTATGTTGTCATATATCACCTGTACAAATATCGGGTGTTGTATTCACTGTGGATATCATAGCCTCATTGAAGACCTTCTTTACATTCAAGGTTTAAGAACATTTCTCTTTTTGCAGATGGTTTGAGTACGTGATTTCTTGTTGGCGAGAAATTATTTACAATAGAATCATTGCTCTTAGACCGTATATTTATATATATTATATATTTATATACCAAGGCTTTATCTTATAAATACCTAGGCCTAAATATAGCTTTCAGCAATGTTTTTTAACCTTTCTCTAATGAAGGTGGCTATTCTGTACGGGCCATTTTGTCATGGTGCCCTTAAACATGACATATCTACATTGTTTGCAACATTCTTTGTTTGAACATCTCTTCAATTTATATTTGGCAAACATGTTGTTTAGATAAAACACTTGGCCAAACACCACAGCTGTGGTTCAGCGGTTACAGCGTTCGCCCTGTAAGTGGGATGACGTGGGTTCGATACCTGACCGCATCATACCAACGACGTAATAAGAATGGAACCAGATGCTTCATTTTTTAGCGCTCAGTATTTAAGGATATGCCTGGCTTTTCTCCCCTCTCAAACCGCGTTCAAAAATGAGATAGATTCTATTAGGAATGTGAGGTGACTAATAAAAGTCGATCTTAAATAAATTAGTTTAAATTAACTTTGTGATATTGGTTGTGGTATACTTTAATTTAATTATTATAAGAAATATTAATTAATGTCCAAAAATGTTTTAGTGCAAATAGTTTTCTTTTTCAAATAATCATGTGCGAGTGAGGGTCTTACAGAGGTGTTTCTACCGACGAGACGACACTTGTGGTAGTGTAAAGTGGTGAAAATACCTGACTTAAGCATTTGTGCAGTCATTGTGCATATTCTATAGAAGAAAAAGTAGATCTTCAGAAGAAGGAAATCAGATATGATACAATTTCTATAGGCATAATCATATACCACTTGACATTTGGTTTGTATGCTGTATGATTTATGATGCCTCAAAAGGCAAAATCGTTTGACGGTAGACATACCACATAACTAGCTTTGGTAAGATAGCAGTTCTACCATTTTTGTACCGCAAGCTTTTCATTTCTTTCTCCCATGAATATGTTTTGTGATAGATCTACCATACAAAGTTTGCCAATTGTTGAGCACAATGTTAAAGGTTTCTAGCAGTCAAGTGCTGTAGCTGAAAGCTGCTTTGCACGATAATGTCAATATAAATATCAATTTCTTTGCTTTATGAAATGTACATAACAATAAAATAGTTTGGTAGGCACACGTCCAGCCAACGCTGGGGTAAACCATTTTAAAAAATGGTGTTCTACGTGTTTTTGTGTTGTTCTGTTTGTAGGGTTTTGCACAGGCCATTTTGTCATGGTGCCATTTAAGTCGACCTATCTACATTGTTTACAACATTCTTTCTTTGAAAACCTCTTCATTTTATATTATGTATTGATTGGCATTTAAAAAAATATTATTTGGTTTGTACATGTTCCCATGTACACCAGTTGCTGATACTTAAAACTACATATGTAGTGTGTAAAAACTAAACAAACAACAACAACAACAACAAAACAACACAACTTTATAGTAATTGGATATAATTTAGAAACAACACTCCCATACACTTATGTAGCACACGGAAAGTTATAGGGGAAATAATAAATATTGTTGTTATATTTTCAAAACGTTGCATAAAGTATAACAGCATCTTTAAAACGATTACACAACTTAAGGCAAGACCTGTGTAATAGATTTATATATTGGCAGCTAGGAAAAGATTTTATAAACATTTTTTTATTTAAATATATGCTATTTTAAGACGGTCCACCGAACAACTTTTCTCAGTTTTTGTTTTTTTGATTTTTATAAACAAGATTGAAAAAATTCATTTTATTCATATTCAAGGGAGATAATAAGGTCTAAAATTACTTCCCTTTAATTTAATTTAAGCAAATATAGGTAACTTGCAT
>Ga0224511_10001825_pt1 | contig 13519 bp, 7 predicted proteins | sample SF_May12_sed_USG_2_FD_169988 | JGI IMG/M metagenome (GOLD analysis project Ga0224511, IMG submission 169988) | Sediment microbial communities from San Francisco Bay, California, United States - SF_May12_sed_USGS_8_1 | ecosystem: Environmental > Aquatic > Marine > Sediment | place: USA...
TTTTATCATAAAGTATTTTGCAAACAGTGGTTATCATAATGATTGTATTAAATACCTGTTTTAAATTGCCATTTTAGTTCCGAGACGGAACCACGTTATTTTATTCTACTTCCTCATGCCTTATTTCATGCCTTAATTGATTGGCTGCATGTCAATTTAATGACATAAATTGTTTAACAAGCTATGTGTGCAAGTTAATGCCTATTAGACCAAAAGCAAACATGCATTACAAAGCATATGTCATGCAGATGATTGCTAGTTCTAAATAGAACTAATAGTTAAATAAAACAAACTGTAGAAAACTGCTTCGATTAAAACCGTCTCATCGGACTGCACAGTTAGTTGATTTAATTTCGCGTCTTTAAGATTCAAATTGTCATATTTGAGCGTAATTTTACCGTATTGAAATAATTGTTTGAGCACTTTTTAAAAGCCAAAATGCACACTACTCTTTACATGAAACGGACAATTATTACTGTTTTATTGAAATATCATCAGAAAATGTTGTTTTATTGAAATACACCAGACAATGTTGTTTTATTGAAATATCATCAGAAAATGGTCCGTTGTAAATCGTGTGTTACACGAGTACACTTGTCCAATGTACTTAATAATAATTTCGACAAGTCTGCTTAATGACTTGTGTTCTTAGACGACTTTGTACCATTTACGTAAATCACAATTACGATATTTGTACTATACTCTAAGTTTTGTTTAACTATCGGATGATTAGTGTATTATACCTAGTAAATGTATTAATGCGTAAAAAAGATTTTGGATCGACGTTCATAGGGTAGATGACAGTATGTCAAGTTTTGACAATCGTAATGCACATTCAACATTAATATTTACCACGGCATGACACTTTTCTTTACAACATTGTTACAAGAAACTGATGGGCCATAATATAGTGCACGTTTATTTTGCCCCAATAGATATTCCGATATTCTTGGCACAAAGTCTGATTATTCTCGACCAAATACGACACGCTTTGATTTATATGTTTATTTTGTTTGACATTTGATAAATTGCAAAAACAGACATATTGATAAATCATGAAATCGCTTGTTATATAAAAGGACAGAGAATGTGCTTGTGGCAGTGTAAAGTAAATCTAAGAAAAGGTGAAAGTCCTAGGAAAGCATGGTTTGCATGGTAAAATAACAGTATCGGTTTTATTGAAGCTGTTCATCAATAGTAATGAAAGATGCCACCCAACTGACGCCCCCTAAGGAAGCATGGTTTGAATGGTAAATGAACAGTCTCGGTTTTATTGAAGCTGTTCAGTAATAGTAATGAAAGATGCCACCCCACTGACGCCCCCTAAGGAAGCATGGTTTGAATGGTAAATGGACAGTCTCGGTTTTCTTGAAGATGTTCGTCAATTGTAATACAAAATGCCACCCCACTGACACTCCCTAGTGCCATACAATCTATGATCCCGATAGGACCACAACAATGTAAGTTCGCAATGATGTAGTACTGGGCGAAATGTAACATCCGCCACAAAGGAACGATGATACTGCAGCATAATGATAATATTAGTCATCGTGATACACGTCAGTTCGACAAGACCTCCAGGACCCGTATTCATAAAACATCTTAAGTCAAATGTGTATGTAACACTCAATGCTATTGGCTCTTTCCAATGTAACCTATGTTCTCATTGGCTGATTCAAAATTTTATTACTTAAGTTTCTTTATGAATACTGGCCCTGCTAATATCGATATATTTGGTAAATAGCCTGGTTAATTTCAACCGAAAACGGCATGTTTGGAGTATGTGTTTATGTTGTTTGGCATATGATAAATTAAACACCATAACATGTTGATAAATAATGATACTGCTTGTTTAAATAAAAAAACAACAGAATATATATGGTGGTGCATGTTATGTTTATAGTGTTACGTGCAGGACGATTTAATAAATGGTCTTGTATGATACTGCTATGTATCCAACATAAAATGATTAGGGCTTTATTAAATCTAGTATCTGCAGCACGTTGTAAAAAACATAATGTAACTATTTTCGCCGAATTATTTTTTAGGTTTATAATTGTTATAGTAAGAAATGCCAAATATGATGCTATAATTCATAAATTATTTCGTGTGTAAGACTTAAGAAATTAATTGTCTAAAATGGAGCGATTTGTTTTGTTAAACGCCAAAAAGTTTAATGCTTTGATTTTAATTTCCACAAATCTATTAAGCGTTCATTGCTTCTAACGTATTTGAGAAACACTCCGTCTTTTGTTGTGATACCCTAACAAACTCAAATATGACAATGGCACGGCTTATTTTGCAAACGGTGTGGAAACGTCGCCAAATCAATTTTTTACAATAACGATTATGCTGTAATATCCGGCTTTAAATACCATTAAAGATCTAAATGCAAGAGTTTTGTGTCGTTCCCTGTGTTAGTTTTTGTACGGGCCATTTAGTCATGGTGCCCTTAAACATGGCATACCTACATTGTTTACAACATTCTTTGTTTGAATATTTCTTCAATTTATATTGTACTTCTGCATGGTTGATTTTATAAATAATTCATTGGTTTAATAACAGTGCTTTTCCTTGGTAATCACTTAATGTTGCACCAGCCTGCTGCATAAAAAATATAATTATTATTAAGTACATAGCATATGTCATGTTGATAACTGATAATTCTTTACACAAACACCGTTGATATAAAAATGACGCAACTCGTTCAAATTAAACGTATATCAACATACGACGAAAAATCTGACAAGTTGGAGCGGTAGATAATTTGCATATTGTGCTTTTTAGTCTGCCCATTTATAAATATTGAGTTAAATATTGAGTTATAAAATAAAGGAAATGTATAAATTCGCACATTTATGGATGTTGAGTTATAAAATATAGGATAATTTTTATGTTAAATCGTGGCGTGGTTTTGAACTCGCGCTAAAGCGGGTGCACGAAAGAAGCGGCGACATCTTCTTATTTGTCTACTTTGAAAATCAATGCTCGAATGTATGAACAAGAACTCAATAACACAGCATTCAGTAATGAAATGGACGGTCGTGGTCTTTTCTCAGAATAACAACAGAAAATGGTCTCCTTTTCTGTCGTAAATCGTGTTTTATACGAATCCAATTGTCCAATATATGTACTTAATCTTAGTGTATTGGGTGATATATCTTGTTTTCTAAGACACATGTGGGTTATGTTGGGGACGTAAGACAAACGAAAAGGTATTAGAAACTTTTTTTCAGCAAAGCTCAGTTTGTTTTGGTCTATAGTTTACGATACTCATATATATCTCATATACGTAATTGGTAAGGATGGGTTAGCATATTAAATAAGTGCAGTTTACATATAAAGTTAAACAAAGTTTAGTTAACCAAGTTTGGCATCATTCATTACTACTGATAAACAGCTACAATAAAACCGAGGCTGCTGTTGTCTCGTGCAGGCTATGCTTCGTGAGGGATTTCCCTTTCATTAGTTTAGTTACTTCTATTGTCGCCTAGAAGTCTATTCATCAGGCTAACACAGTTACCACGTCAAGACTGTCATTAAGATATCAAATGATGTCTAAAAAGTCAAACATTGGAGACGAAATCAACATTCACAATTTAGTTACAAAACCAATACAACAACAACCACCATAACCAAAATATACAAAAAACGAAAACACTTTGTGGAAAAAAACACAAAAATAATTAGGCCACATAATACATTCAAGAAAGTTTTGTATTGATAAATACTTATACTAGTGTCAAATACAGTTTTATATTTATACATTCAAGCAAAGGAGGATAACAAAAGTTCGTTAACATATTAAAAAGAAAACGTAAACATAGAGTAAAGACCTCGATGTTGACCGTTAACTTGATCGTAAATCGTGATTTCATTCTGGCAAGATGTCCAGCGAGTTCCGATATTCTTGACACAAAGTCTGGTAATTTCCGCCGTAAAAACGACAGGCCTTGATTTATGTGTTTATGTTGTAGGACATGTGAGTTATTGATGTATCCACTCCCTATTTGTCGGACCATCTGAAATGACTTTTTTCAACAAAATGCGGGAAATAACTAAAGGTCATAACGCACAACGTCATTTAAATACACATGTTCATAAAATTGTATAAAAACTGTATGTACACTTTAGTCTTTTTTTACTAATATGGCATTGCTCATCAGTGCTTAGAGCGAACACGTATAGTACTGTCTGAAATCGATAACGTTTTCATCATTTCGCCGTTAGCCGTTAGGTATCGCAGTTAGGTATCACCAATGCTGCGTGCCAAATCAAATATAATAAAGATCAAATCAGACTGTCATGACACAGTTATATTGTTTGCAGACTAGTAGCTTTGACTGAATTTTGCTCGTACCTGTTTAATGTAGTATACTTCATACACAACTATTCTGAATTGTGAAGGTTTATAGTATTGAAATTTATTACTATTATGCATTAAGTAAAACTTACGTAGACATAGGTTAATTTATCAATCTGTACCATTATATAACATACCTGATTTGATTAGAGGCAAACATAATTACTTTACAATGTACCGAATAAGTTGAACATAATCATGTTAACAAATGAACACGTTTTTGTCAAGTTGAATATGTTCTTTAATGTCTACAAATTGCAATCTGTCATCTAAATATTATGATATTAGAAGTAAATCATTGTTTATAATGTATTTTTTTCCTGTAGTATACACGGTCTGCAAAATGCACCTTGCCGCCTAAATGAATAATTAGTCCTCGGAAGAAAGAAATACGATTAGTATTTCTTGATTTATTTAATATTTGCCTGCATCTGTCTGCCAAAATATATTATCTGTAAATAAGCGTTTTGCAGTCTTTACTTTCCTAGAAAACTGGGAAATACTATCATATATCAAAGAATCAAGGTGTAAGATGAATTCCTTTGAAGCTTTATCAAAAGTATTTTGTCTTTCTTAAATTATTACAATATGCCATCTGATCTTCTTTTGTGAATACACTGATATTTTTGGTAACAAAATACAATACCCACTCATCCAACAAACAAGTTCTTAAGGCGACAGGGTTAAGGTTCTTAATGGAATAAAAATGCTAAAAAAAACATAATACACCAAAGACAGCTCGTTTATGCTCTACTTTGTGCGTAGCCGTCAGATTATGCTAAGTTGTTGGTTTACGTATAAGCATGAATTATATCAATATAACACTGTCCTTGAGAGACAGCTGTAATACAATCCATCCTGCACGTATATGTGTCAACAGATAACACAGCATTTAAAGCGTTTCTCGCAACAACAAAGGTTTTGGGACCTTTCACATGGTTAATAATACTATTAACCACTTAAAGCAATATAACAAAAAATACGAAACGTTAGCTATATATCTTATTTTGTGCATTTATTTAAACTCAGTTCTGTAACTCATGGGCGATGCGTAAGCAATGGACCAAACACTGCAGTACTATTGATGGAAATAATTGTATTTTATACATTTACGATAACATATCTGGGATGTATGCGCTAATCACCTATTCATCACCATATTGTGTGCCAACGGACAATTTGCCTTGGGTCAAATTGGTAGAAGAAAATAAGATTTTCTGATTATTGTGATTTGTGTGTCAAGATTGACATATAACATTAATCATTGGGTTTTCAAGATATCAAACATAGCAATTTCTCGTAGCTTGGATCGTTTAAAAAGTAAAACGCCGTCCTCCAGTCGGAAATCTTCTGTGTCCAGTTTTATTTATTGTCCTAGATGTCAAAGAACAATTGCATTCTTCTCTTGGGTCAATAAGCATAACATATGGGGTTTGACATGATTCGTCGGTGTGTATCATGATTAGATGACGAATTATCTGAGATGTCCTGATTTTCATTTTGTTCTGTAAGAAACGGCGGTCATCGAGCTGATTCAGTTTCTGTATTTTTCCCTGCAACGGACATATATTAACACAACACTAAATGTATACGAATTTTACTTTGTTTCCAGACAGTTCTTTGAAACGAAAATGTTGAATAGTTGATTGAAAAATATTGTATTACATCATACTAGTCTCTCTTTGTAATGGAAAAATAAAATGGTGTTTTCATTTCACACACAAAAACCCGTTTAAGTACAAGTTGTGACATATGAGCAAAACTTACATATTACACAAAACGATTCGCCGTTCTTTAGAATGTTTGTTTTTGCCTTTTATTAAAATGTGTATTTCACATTAAACAACATGACTTCCTGAAACCGAATGTACTTCCAATTTTCAAGTAAAACTATAAAATAAACTACACTAACAACTGATATGGCCCTATCCTTTACTTTTATTCTATGTGCCGTTTGCCATTTCATCAACCAATTTCAGAGTTAAAGAGCCTGGGTTTTCTCCTATGCAATATCCTCCACCGTTTGGGGTTAATTAACATCACCCCATCTGACGGACTCGTGTCAGGGTTTAATGTTCATTTAACAGACATTGTGGGAATTTAATACCAAATACTATATCAAGGAGCGGACATCATAGCATCGTCTAGATTACTGTTTTGTCATAAAAGTTGTTCGAATACACAGAAACAGTGTTTGCTAGAGCTCCTTCAATTGTGTCAACGTTCTGCTTAAACACGTAAAAGCAATAAACGTATCGCCAGAACACTTAACAATAAGTTCGATGTTCCAACAAATGTGGGACAAGCACGTTACGTCAACTTTTGCTCATATGTAACTAGTTACTTTAATCAGATATCAACTGTTATTAACATTTTTACACTCAACGTTTTACAGCCATATTGTACAATATGGTGCTGGCTTAATGTATATTATCAGATGAGATGCGCGGTAATGGATCTCTCCGGAGTTCATTGCATGTATATTACATAGAAGACAGGAATGATGCACATTCACAACTATTTGAACAATAATGCCTGATTGTCTTTAGATACACGTTTTCATATTTATTTTAAACAGTGCATTTAATTTTCTCCTAGTATTGTATTAAATATGTTATGCATACATGTGTGGTTTTACACTATCATCAGTTTAATTATACCAGCCAAAACATAACGGGTTATATTAAATGATAACGGAGAAATATTGTCGATTCACGCCACATGCAGTAAGGAAAATTACTACCCCGATAAGTGTTGAAATCAGTGTTTGCTTTGCATTAACATACATTGTATTGTACATTTGATTATATTATTATCAATACTAGCAATTTCTAGTATTTACCACTTGAAGAAAAGAACACAGTTTGGGCTACATGACACACTTAGTAGTACGATACCACTAAATCCACGCGCCTGATGCAGAACCAACGTTTAGATACTGATTAATAAGCTCTGGCTGTCATTTCGCCGTATTCCCTGCAGTGTGGTAGTGTTTGATTGAATTTGCGACATTGCATTTATTATCTTAATACCAGGGTTATTGCATGGCTTGTGTAACTAACCTTTGAAGGATTCTAATGCAAGAACAATCAAACTTAAATTACAAAACATATGCCATGCAGATGACTGATACGTCTTTACAAAATTAAAATATTATAGAAAATGAGAAAAACTGCCTATTGTAAAATTAGTATCTGCAATAGTTTTGGCAGATTTAATTTGGCATACTGTGTTAGTAAATTAGCACATACCTATATCAGTAATGAGTTATATGATATCGCTTATTCGTCGGTGCTCGTTTAAGTTTCTTATATTCCATCATGCAAAGCAATTGTTTTTAAAGGATATCATTAACCAACAAATCAGTAATACAGTCATGGTATTTTCGTAGAATAATATAAGAAAATGGTCTCATTTTCGTATCATAAATCGCCTATTATATGAATTCAAAACGGTGATTTATCTTGTTTTCTAAGAAATATGTGTGCTGTATTGGGGATATAGGACAAATGAAAATGTCAAACAAGTTTGTTTTGGCCAATAATTGACGATTTTGATTAATATGAAATACCTCTTTTAAGAGAAATCGATAAAGTGGGATTAACGCGTATTAGTTGTATTTATGACACATACACTCTATACAACTGAACCATGCTTAAGAATGTCTGTGTTTGCTTAGCGTCAAAATAACGCCGCACGTTCATGGGCCATTCTAATTTTAGAACAATATTTACACAAATGTTGGTATGGTTAAAACAACACTACAATATATAGTTGTGGCTGTATACCTAGTAAACAGTCAACATAAACGCACCATGACAAAATAGCAACAACCAGTTCAACCAAAAGACGATAGAAACACATTAGGGGCGCAAACAAACAAATATGGCCACGACATATATTTGGAGAAGTTTTAATTTTAACTTTTTATTGATGAATCGCCAGGCGAGCCAATAATCGTTTATCAATTGCATGATCGTAACTATCATTCAACAAACTATGCATCATTTTGTGAATTAAATTCAAGTTTGTTTTATTTTGTTTAAATAGTTTAATTATTTGAAGTAGTGTTGGGAAAAAAGTACAGGATATCGTTGTCCAGCCTCGCCCCATGACTGTGTGACTGTCGACGAGAAAAAATATGCATTTAGTTGCATGTTGTTGTAAAAGGGTAGGAAATATAGTCTACATTATTTGCTACATTTTTTCTTTGAATATATATCCATATGTTGTAACATATATCACAGTTTTTATGATATTAGTGTTATTTGTCACTTATAATTCTTTTTTGAATGACACTGTACATTTTATAAGTTTATACGTATATCTGCTTGCATTATTTATGTACAATAACAAATAATAAATACATAAAAAATAAATAAATTATTCAATTATTCAATTTATCAAGTACATGTAATTAATTAATCATTGTTCACTTTATACATGTATTATAATAAAAGATATGCCACTATAATTATTATGATTATATCTATGAAACATGTATGGCGTATGCATGCGTAATGTGCAAAAGCTAGGTTAGTTCCTTAATATTTACAAAACAAAAGTCATGCGTTCACCTAAAAGCAAGACCAAAAAGATGACCGGGATTTCTAGCTAGCAAGATGTCCAGCAAATTCCAATATTATTAGCACACAGTCTGGTATTTTCCGCCGTAAAACGACAGGCTTTGATTTATGTGTTTATGTTGTTTAACATGTCAATAATTGCACGGAATGACAAATTACAATACATTGACTGTGTGGGCTTAGCAGTAGGATACAACAGTACATTCGTACTGCGGTGTAACTTCTGCTACATGTCAACATAACGAGAACACACTCTTCCATTCATGGAAATAATTGTATTTTATACATGCACCATAACATATTTGCGATGTATGCGCTAATCACGTATTCATCTCCATCTTGTGTGCCAGCGGACAATTTGCCATGGCTCAATTCGGTAGAAGAAAATAAGATTTCTGATTATTGTGATTTTTGTGTCAAGATTGACATATACCATTAATCATTGGGTTTTCAAGATATCAAACATAACAACATTTCTCGTAGCTTGGATCGTGTAAAAAGTGAAAGCGCCGTCCTCCAGTCAGAAATCTTCTGTGTCCAGTTGTATTTATTGTCCTAGATGTCAAAGAACAATTGCCTTCTTCTCTTGGGTCAATACGCATGGCATATGGCTTTGACATGATGTATCGTTTTGTATCATGATTAGATAAGATGTTCTGATTTTCATTTTGTTCTGTAAGAAACAGCAGTCATCGACCTGTTACATTTTCTGTCTTTTGCCCTGCAACGGACTATATTAATAAAACAATAAATGTATACGAATTTTATTTTGTTTGCAAACATTTCTTTGAAACGAAAATGTTAGTTAATTGATCAAAATGTTATTGCATTACATTATACTAGTCTCAATATGTAAAGGAAACCTAAAAGGGTGTTTTCATTTCACACAAAACAGTTGAATTAAGTTATGACATATGAGCAAAACTTACATATTACACAACATGATTTGCCGTTCTTTAGAATGTTTGATGTTGCCTTTTATTAAAATTCGAGAGAGTGTGTATTTCACATTAAACAACATGACTTCATGAAACCAAATGTACTTCCAATTTACGAGTAAAACTTTAAAAAAATACACTAACTACTGATATAGCCCTAGCCTTTACTTTTATTCTAAGTGCCGTTTGCCAAGTCATCAACCAATTTCAAAGTTAAAGAGTCTGGGGTTTCTCCTATGCAATATCCTCCAACGTATGGGGTTAATTAACATCGCCCCATCTGACGGGCTCGTGTCAGGGTTTAATGTTAATTTAACAGACAAAGTTGGGTGTTAATATCAAATACTACATCAAGGAATGGACATCATAGCATCGTCTATGAAAGTTGTTCGAATACACAGAAACAGTGTTTGCTAGAGCTCCCTCAATTGTATCAACGTCCTGCTTAAACACACAATAACAATAAACGTATCGACAGAACATTTGATAATACGTACGATGCTCCAACACATGTGGGAAAAGTTCGTTACGTTAAAGGTTGCATATGCGTAACTAGTGATAAACGATTCCGTCTTCAGATTAGCTTAAAATGACGATGTGCATTATGACGTTACCTAAATGCCCGCCTTTTGTCGGACAAAACGTGATTTCAAATGCTCTAATCGGCGGGTTCTCGAGACGTCAATTGCCTTTCTTATTCAACAAAAATAAAACACAAGGAAATATAATTCTAATATTAACATAAATAATTGAATGTATTTGTATGTTGATGTTTTAGTTTCCTTTGAAGCACAACAAATATGTCCTGTGTGAGAAAACCTAAAAGGGATGTAAATGAGATCATCCGTTGGCCAATTTAACCATATTTGGAACACGGGGCGAAAAGGAAACGTAGTGATTGGTGCTAACCTTTCTGGTTAAAAAGATATTAGTGCAGTTTTAAAATTGTACCTAGTATGAAAAAGAATGCACATAACACCGCACAATGTTATTCATTCATATGTTTTAGGCTTAACGTCTAAACAAGCAAAACATTTAGGTTGTGCTCGATTTTACCTTACATTGTATAATGACTTATTAACCGCTTTATTAAACCGTTATTATAAAATGCATACCTCGGTCATGGGTTTGGAGGTGTTTCTCAATGATTATTAATCTTACACAACGTCTAGTTCAGTTGTATTTTCTCACTTTCGCCAGTAGCAGTCAGTCGCATGCGGATTATAGAAAAGCTAGGTAAGGTAGACAGGGCACTAGGTTAGTTGACTGACCGCCGTGATATAATCAAATCAATCAATCAAACTAATCGTACAAACAGAAACATTCTAAAACGGCATACACCAACATGCATGATATGTTTTTCCCAGTACGATCGAACAAACACATGCTGTGTTTATCAGAGTATACGAAGTTACCTAAATTAGGTATCAACTAATAGCATGCTATTAACCTTTTTACACTCATCTATGAATGACCACATTGTACAATATGCTTAATGTATAATATCAGATAAGACACGCGATAATGGATCTCACTGGGGTTCATTGTATGAATATTGCATACATAGAAGACAGAAATGATGCACATTCACACTTTATCGAACAATAATGTATTTTAAAGAATATTCATTGCCATGTTTGTGGAAATGTCGGCAAACCCGTTACAAAAATGTTCATGGTATACTATCCGTTTTTAATAACGTTAAAGTTTTACGATGTAAGCAAGCCACACGAATAATATGCCATTCTGATTAACACAATTACATAAAGTTATATCCATTTTTTATTATCAATAACAATAGTTTTACAAAGAGTCTTATCATATATAATATAAATACTTGTAAATACTTTAACTTACTTTTAAATAGACGTGTATTGCTAGATGTAAATATTAACGTCATGTTCATAGTCGCAATTACTACATAATATGTTAAACTGTAAAGATCACTCACAACAATTATAGTGATAACGTGAACGTCATTATTGCAGGCACCTATTTATACACCGAAACAGGTCGGGTCACTATCCCCGGCACAACCGGTACCAACATAGATATAAAAAAACAGTAGAAACGATGCATATCATAACATTATTATATGCATAAAACAATACATATGAAGTTGTTGCGCTAACTAAGTTTCGTATTTGTCTTTTGATATTTATTCTGCACATAATTATATACGTTTTGAGTTATATGGTTTATCGAATATGTTAACTCGTTTCGTGGACTTGACCATGGCCTTTGCCGGTGTACGAACAACGCAAACGTTTCACTTTCTGTCATTATATATCGCTAATCAATGGTTGTATGCTTTTAAAGGAACTCTGTAACCCACAAATCAGTAACAAAATGGACAATCGTGATATATTCTCAGAATAATATCAGAAAATGGTCTCCTTTTCGTATCATAAATCGAATATTATACGAATCCAATTAGTTGATTTATCTTGTTTTCTAAGAAATATGTGTGTTATATTGGGGATGTAGGACAAATGAAAAAGTCTTAGGAACATTTTGTCCAACAAATATCAGTTCGTCTAGGACAATAATTGACGATGTCGATATGCCTTAAACTAATTACGCTAAAGCGTTAAAATCAACGTTTACTTAAACGCTAATGCATTCAAGTTGTACAAAGTTAACGCTTATGTTTACGTTAACAAAACTGTCTATAGTTAACCACAATTTCTAACTTTGATCAGACCAACGTTAAGTTGACGTTACACGTAACTCTTTGTTAACACAGGCAACTATAATTAGCAAGCGTTGATGTTGATGCTTTAACGCTTACACGTTAGCCTGAACGTTAGTAACTTAACGATGGTTTCGAACAAACGGGCCATATTGACTTGAACCATGCGTGAGTATTTCTTGTTTGCTTAGAAGCCGATTGATTACACAAGCACACTTATATCCAACATAGTTTAATACTTAATATATATTAAAGCCCCTGTCCTCCAGATTTTACTAGAAAATCATGGATCATGCAAATATGCTAAAATATCTCTTCATATACATATCATAGTCGATTTAAATAAAAATATCGGTTTAAACCCACATATGTTCACTGTTTTGCTTAGAAGACAGACACTTCGCGTTTCTGCCATCGGGATATACCTTTTTTAAATAGATATTACAGTATTCCTTTATCCGGGTTATTCCAAGTACCAGGTGACTTGAAGGTTAGGGTTGCCTAAATCATTATCGACTTTATACTATTGTAAAACTTCAATGTTTGACACCATTTTTCAATATGACCAAGGAATTTTCTGATAGGAAACATGTGTAAAAAGAAAGTGTTATAATCTATAACATTTGCAAGTTAAAATAACACATTACATGGGAACATCAAGCGCCCGCCCTCGCTAGGATTTGGGATACTTTGACCTGATCGAAAAAGAACTGCGCAAGTGCACAAACAGGAATGCCAGTCAAAACGGCCCTAATCGAAAACGGGCCCCAGTCTAAAACGGCCCAAATTTTCGGTCAAAACGGACCCCCAAATAGAAAAGTCAATGTTGTATTATGTGAATTTTCAATCATTCTTAATTATTTAACTTCATGATCATACACATGTAGAAAGAAGCTGGTCTTGTCTTGTCTTTTATTTATTTTATGCAATTTGCATATGT
>Ga0224511_10001826_pt1 | contig 13518 bp, 5 predicted proteins | sample SF_May12_sed_USG_2_FD_169988 | JGI IMG/M metagenome (GOLD analysis project Ga0224511, IMG submission 169988) | Sediment microbial communities from San Francisco Bay, California, United States - SF_May12_sed_USGS_8_1 | ecosystem: Environmental > Aquatic > Marine > Sediment | place: USA...
AAAAATACATAGTAATATATAACACATAATAAAATGTCAAATAGTTGTATAAAGCCAATATTTAAATGTCATTAACTGCATTCATTATATGATAAATATAAATGGAAACGTATTTAACAATTTCAGGGGTTTGGGGGGACAAGAGATCATAAAAGTCGTAAAGTTCTGTTCCATGTACATACCAGTTAAATAAATATAGAAGTGGTTAAAGCCAGCATATAGCTGTCCATCTGGGCCGATCGTGGCTGACCTGGAAAACAAAAGCCTGTGTACTTTACCATCAAGGAAGTGTTTGCATACGTTATATATTTTGACCTTCCTACTGACCGCAATTGGTCTACTGACACCGTTTCTTTCCTTTTCCAGATCACGTTGTAAACCAAGCGATTTTTACATAAGACTCGCTTTTGACCCAGGAATGAAATTGTGTTTGGCCAATGACAAACGTTGTACACAAAACTCGTGAAAAACAACATGTTTTAGAACAAGCTCTGCCATTTTTGATCATTTTTCTAAAACGGATTGTTCTCTGTGAGCTCGTAATGTCGTTCAAATGTAAAGGGTTCAAAAGTAGACAACTTGTATCAATTACTGCGGTCTCAATAGTTTTGTCAGACTTGAACAAGTAGTGGCATCATTTTAAGTTTTATTCTCTGAAAAAGTCAGTACAAACTTATCCATATTTTTCTTCACCTAAATGCGTTTGTACACTATCTCTTGATCTATTTTTGTACAAAAATACATAAAAACACATAAAAGTGTATTATGAAAGATTCAATATACAAGTTTTACCTTAATGATAACTTTGTTTTAGCTAATTTAGCCAAAGATTAACCCGATGAATCATTTTCGTTGCTTCAATTAATTAAAACAGTTTATTTCTAGTAATAGAAAATTATTTGGTTGTTCATTGTTGTAAAACGCCGCCAACAAATATTTCCATTTGACGAGATTAATTCGGCCTTCTTTCATTACGCATTTCTTTGATGTACTTGTTTTGGCACCACATAACCTTTTAGGTTTGAACTTTATGTCTGATCTCGGATGTACTGAAAATAAAACAAATACACACTGATATAATTGTTCTTGGGAGACTGTGGTTCAACCTAGTTTAAAGCCACGATTCACTGAAGTTAAAAACTGATGGTATCCTCTGCAAGAGTGTAAAAAATAAAATGCGTTATTAAATAAAACTTATTCAATTAAACTATGTGTGTGTAAAGTCACTCGATATTGTAACATTGTGTTTCATAAAGTGTACATGTATATCATATTTTAGTACTTATTATAAAGGTATGCCAATATAATATATGACATAAACTTACTGACAAGTAAAACATATTTTGGATATAGAGACACACACACACAATCGATTGAATTGAGTGCGCTATGGTAATCATGGCAATAATAATAATGATATAAACAATTAAGAGAAGCTTCGTGGTGACGCAGCAGATCGTTAGGCAGGCGTATATCAAACGTTCCAACCTAAAACTGAAGAATTCGGTTGTGCAAATGGTGGTCGTAAGATAATTGATCGTACTTTAGTAGTCTCATTGCGTACCTCTTTATTCACATGCTTTATTTGCACTCGCGCAAAATGTTTATTTATAGAAAATATTTTCAGACAGACCGAAAAACGCATATCTACCAAAGTGTGGAAAGATAGGGTCCGATGTTGAATAAATCATGAATAAGGGTGACCCCCCCCCCTCTTCCCCATTGGGGCGTTAACTAAACCGTACGACGTTCGCATAGAGTCGGAAAGCATAACGCAAAACATAATTATATTGTCTCTTTACACATAATTTTCCAAAAGTATTTGCATTCAGTGTGCAAATATGATCATAATATACAACACGTTTTCCATATAGTCAAATAACTTTCTTTCGTCTGCTTCCTTGGCTCGTGCTTATAAGTAAATCTGAAAGATGACATAACTAACACGATATATATGCTGAGGTCGACAAAATGGCAACTATTAAACGAACACAATCACATTTGCAACAATGATTTTGCCTGATCATGCCACAACCTGTAATTTAATTTCGTTTATATCAACTTCAAACGGCAAAAACGTTCCTTGAAATGTTAACCGTGTGCAGTACGCAAGGCCAAAAAATAAGGTCATACGGAAATAAGGTACGCGTTACGTAAGGCGGTAAAGGGGGGGGGTTCGACCTCATACATGCTAAGCGTATGCACTAGATGGGCTACTCGAACGATTACGTTTCCTGTTCACTACGATGCCACTGGAGTTTTTTTGGCTATAAATCTTGCACATTCCAGATTTCAATGGAAAAACAGGGCATGTTGACATTCCGTTACTGATAGTTATTTATAGACATCGTTTTTTTTAACCGAAAGGGCGTCGTGACATAACCTTGAACATTTCTTTATTTAGAAGTGGTTCTTTTTATGTCAATGGATACTTTAATATTGAAATTTCACATCTTTAGAAACGCACATTTTAAGCTAATTTGCGCATTATTAAAGTTCTTATGGTAAACTATATTGTACAGAACGCGTTATGTTTGACATAATAGTGACATTTAACAAATGAATTTTATCTTTGCATGTTTATATAACATTGATTTACCCTAATTGCTTATTATAAACAACATACATGTATACCTACACTTTTAAATAGTGGTCGTTGGTCTTAAGCGTATACAATTGAGCACGCCGTTGTTTTTATGACGCTTAACTTTTGTATTGCGTATTGAATTGCTATTTATAAAACTAATAAAAAAGTGCTTATGATTTACTTTTTTCTTGGCTTTTTCTTTTGATCAATAATACTAAATAACAAAATAAAAAGACCAACTTCGGGCACAGTTCATCATAGTATAGGATTTGTAAATAGCACGCGGCGTGTTTTACACGTTGTGTTTCGGAAAGATATTTATATCAGATTGTGATTGGTTACTTGAATTATACTTTGTTTTAACAAATACGAACATCAAAAATAAAATAGTTATACCCCACCACAAAATGTGTGGGGGGCTATAATGAATTCGCTTTGTCGCGTCCGTCCGTCTGTCGGTCGGTCCGTCCGTCTCCATTATCGTGTCCGCTCTATAAATCCTATACCAATTGAAGGATCTTCTTCAAACTTGGCTGAAATGTTCACCTCAACAAGGGGATGTGCAGAATCCATGTTGCCCATGTGTCAGCTTAAGGTCAATGTCACAGTTGAAGGTCAAATATCAAACAATCAAATATTAGACATTATGTCGTATCCGCTCTGTAAGTCCTACACTAATTGAAAGATTTTCTTTAATCTTGGCTCAAATGTTTACTTCAACAAGGGGATGTGCAGATTCCATGTTACTCTTTTGCCGGCTTAAGGTCAATGTCACACTTAAAGGTCAAAAATTGACTTAGAAAATATTCTTAAATGTCGTGTACGCTCTATAAATCCTATACCAATTGAAGGATTTTCTTTAAACTTGGCTGAAATGTTTACCTCAACAAGGGGATGTGCAGAACCCATGTTGCCTTTGTGTCAGCGCAATGGCAAGGTCACAATTGAAGGTCAAATATCAAACAATCAAATATTAGGCATTATGTCGTGTCCACTCTGTAAGTCATACACTTATTGAAAGATTTTCGTTAATTTTGGCTGAAATGTTCACATCAACTAGAGGATGTGCAGAACCCATGTTACCCTTTTGTCGGCTTATGGTCAAGGTCACACTTGAAGGTCAAAAATTGACTTGTCGTAATTAATGATCACATTTGCACATTAAAAATGTATTTGCTTGAAATTTAAAATATATATAAAGTGTCACAATTAGGATATGCAGCTCAAGTTTCATAACTCTGTATTGCATTTTGACATTATGCCCCTTTTTAAGTCTTAAAATAAAATATCAAATATTAGACAATATATCGTGTCCGCTCTATAAATCCTATACTTATGGAAGAATTTTCTTCAAACTTTACTCAAATGTTCAACTCAACAAGGTTATGTGCAGAACCCATGTTACCTTTGTGCCGGCTTAAGGTCAAGGTCACACTTGAAGGTCAAAATTGACTTAGAAAATGTTCTTAAATTTTAACATGTACTTGAATATTTCTGACACGAGCACAGGTATTTGCTTGAAACTTAAAAGATATACGAGGTATCACAGGTAAGATATGCAGGTCAAGTTTCATAACTGTGTATTGCATTTTGAAAACTGAAAGTTATGCCCCTCTTTTTAGTCTTTTAATTTACTTACAATCAATACTAGACAATATGTCGTGTCCGCCCTATAAATTATATACTAATGGAAGGATTTTCTTCAAAGTTGACTCAAATATTCACCCCAACTTGACAATGTGCAGAAGCCATCTTACCCTTGTACCAGCTTTGTCAAAGACATTGGTGGGGTATGAATCGTAATCAGTGGTAGTTCTAGTTAAAGTAATGGGACGATGAACATTTTGCATTATGTCAAGTAATTTTCTAAGGCTAGATACAAACTAGCAAACGAGGCACTCAATACTATTTACAGAGAGGTTCGAATATTTAAACACATGTTGTTTATGAAAACTGTTTATTGCAATTTCTACAACTACACATATTTTGATTAAAGCTAACAATAAAAATAAGCATAACCAAAGACATATGTTCTGACAATGAACAAACAACATTTATATTTAAGTAGATAAATGTCGGTGTGCAAAACAAATTTTTATAAGTCAATGTCAGCAAGTTAAATATAACACAAACTAGCGTTTCCGTAACAGTATATGTCTAAACATATCCACGTGCACACATCTGTTTTACTCAGTTGACTTTTAGAGTCAGTTCATAATCTATTTTTATACGGAGCACAGCATCTTGAAAGCATAAACATAACCTTACCAGTTTGGCAAGTCTGCACGTTCAACGTCATGATTAAACAACTTATACTAAACAACATCTGAAACGAACAGTCATATGTCCTACATCCTAACCGCTATGACAAATATCGGTGAAAGAATATAATGACATTTTGCATAAACCATGTACGTCATAAGGTTTGGCATAATAAGAAATACAGCAGCAATTCACGTTGGGAAATCAAACGTCTTATTACGTGTCGGTGACGTAAGATAACCGTCATTTGGATTTTCAGTTACAGAGTCGTTTCTGATAAAACGCTTGTAATGGTCGTCATCATTCTGAATTGACGTTGAGCCACTTGGCACGTTAGTCATATAGTCGTCCATGGATTCCTCAAATGCTTCGTCGTCGCGTTTTAACTTATCGTGGTCGATGTAGTCATACGCTGAGGAGCGTATCGTCCCTTTGCCGTCATCCAATCCCGGTGCCCCAGACGTGTATCCCGGGTTGTCAAAGGCTCCGTCGAGTTCACTCGTTCCCGGCTTCAACGTATCACTCGGCTGCCATACGTTAACGTTCGCCGTCGGTGTATCGTCAATTGGCGACTTAACTAACGTCTCCGCGTCCGACCGCTTTCTTGACGCAAAAGGTTTCAGCATAGGTCTGTTCTTGTGTTTATTCTTCTTCTTCGTGTTGTCATCAATGCTTGCATACTGACTTCCGGTGTCTGTCGTAAAGTGGGGAATATGGTCTGGCCTCTCTGGCGTTTCCGGTATTCCACCCACGAACAACGCGTTAACTGCGTGCGCAGGGGTTTCCCCGTCCCAGTGGTAGATCTCGTTCTCCGTCACTGTGACGTCATCACCCTGGCTGACGTAACGCATGGATTGAGGCCCGGCTCGCACGCGTTTCTCCGGCTTTTCCTCCTTCTTACGGCGCCTGTTGGAGAAAAGAGAGGACGTGAATTTTATGTAGATTTGTTATTTCATTTGTGTCACTTTTCTTAACTTTATAAAAATAACCTACAAATAATGTTTAAACCTTTACGTTTATATCTTGTAACGACTTTTTAATGATGTTTAATTAAAACCTAATGTTTAAAATGAATTACCAGGGAGTATAACTGTACTTAATTAGTTTAACGAAAATGTGTTATCTTGTTTTAAAAAATGAAATAAACAAAAAAAATTCGGCTGCATGAAAAGCATAAATGTTCATTTATTTACATTAGATTTAGGAAAGTATTTAACTGCTGAACGCTTTACCCGGATCAAAAGATAAATTTCAAGGTTTTAAGGAATTCAAAACGACAGAGAACATATTACGCTACCAAAGGATGGGCGTTGATGCCCCGATTCGTTGGTAACAAGAAAATGAAGGAATTCGTAAATTTCCTTTTGTGGGTCAAACAACTAGACCAGACAGTCTTTTAAAGTTCATAGTTATTTATAGCTTCTACAAACACTAACTTTATTTCTTCACGATGATACTGGTATTTCATTGATTAAGATTGATACAACGTAGTGCAGTCAACATAAGATTGAAACTTATAATTTAACTTATTTCTTTTTGTGACTATATTCAATTATTCATAGCCCGTTTTTATATTTCTTCATGTTTTTATAATATTTTTACATATGAAATGTATGTATAAACAATGTGAAAAAACACCAGAAAATAAGATGTAGTAGCAAATTAAAGAAGTTGCGTATTTTAGATCATGGTGAAAAATACTAAGTAAAATGTGCAGAAATATGTAAAGTATGTTTATTATTACGAGTGCAAAATGTGGGCCACCTAATTGCGCACGAAGGCCACGATGTAGGCTGAAGTTAGGTAACATACTTCAAAGCGTTTAAACGAGCCTACTTTTGTCCAGAGGTCACCTTTATTTGTGTCCAGTGATTGGATGACCACATATCTACACTGTTGACCAGTGCCGATAAGGGCATGAGTGTAGGTCAACAGAAAGTAGGCCGTCTGGACAGCGGTCACAACATTGTAAGCATGAACCACATCAAGTACTGTGAATTCATTTAATTTTATTGGCACGAAATTTCGTGGTTTGAAGACGATAGACATGTTCTTTGACACTTGAATCCGTGGATTTCATTTTATTAGCAATATAACTAAAGTGAATTAATATTTTGGTTCCTAAATTCGTAGATTGCCCAGCCCCCCAAAAATCACGAAATTAAATGTCCAACGAATAAAAAAAATACATAGTATGTACTTTATACGGGTGTATGGGTCGACCACTGGGGATTAATAATCATATTGTACTTTTAAAAATGACCAGACCGATCTGACTAGACTTGTCCCTAAACGCAACGTAAGCAAAACGCACAGTTTCTGTCGATTAAGTATAATTCCACACATGTTAGCCTTTGTATGTATCATTTAAATGTGTACAATAAAGAAAACAAGAAAGCAACGTTTTAAAGCTAAAAGTGCAATTACCAAACATTATTAATAAACGTAATATTAGTCTGAGCACGACAAAATAGTCATTTAAGAATCAATTAGACAAATCGTCCCGGAACCGGGGGAAATAAATGATTGTAAACATCAGTAGTCTCCCTTGGGAGCGGGTTATATTACGCCAAGTTCCTGTTCAAAACAGTGTAAAAACGTAGCTAATGTTGCCGGCTATTTCAAGTTAATATTGGACAACCGCAGGCCTGGGAATCTAAGGGTAAGGAATTCGAGCCCTGTCGAAGTGGCTTTCAACCCAATAAGTGGTAATTCAGAACACCTTCCTATTTTACATACTAGTATGTTCACTTGCAGTGGTACAATTGGTTTAAAACTGATCATTGGACCGTTTCCAACGTATATTTTTTCAACGCATACGGATATGTGGATGCGAATCTTGCTACGGACATACGGACTATAATATAAATAAATAATTTTTACATACATGTACACTATTTGAATCCAGGTTATCGGCTTGAAGCTGGACTAAGTCAAAGTTAGCTAAGTTCTGTTTGTTTTCTAGATTTTGTTGCTAGTAGTTTGAGCAAACATGAAGTAATGGTTGCATCCGGCACAAGGTCGTGGGAAAAGTCACCGGTTTGTTTTGATTGACGACTTTCTGGACATCGACAAGCTATGCCACAGTTAATGTTAAAAAGTTCAAATGTATAATGTAAGAAAAATCACAGTGGTTGCGTTGCACATATATTGCGTGTTATTAAGTAAAAAATAGTACTTTTCTTGCATTACAAAATTAGGAAGATTCTTTTATTTCCTTATATTGCTATGCAGGTTGTACATGTATTTGAGTTGTAGTTGATGTGTGTCAGTTTATGCCACAAATAGAATCAAAACTTAAATAGAGATAATATATTATATGTTTGCTTTGTAATTTAATGCAAAGAACATGCCGTTTTTTTCATTTGTTGTTAACTGAAATCACAAGTTGATAAATAAACATTCTATATGATTTTTTGTGTGGTCAGGATGGATTTTGATATACATATGTAGTATAATTATTATATCGTCATTGTCTTAGATTTTATGTATTTTTCTTAAAATAATTAGATAATTCTCAAGGTCAAGACCTAATATTGAATGTTTAATTTTAAAGAGAGATGCGTTTTACAATTGTTGTTATTTATTTATTTTTATTTTTTGAAATCCATTGTTCAAAGTACAATTCTTTACGAAGTTAAGGAAAGCAATGGACATAAAGCACGAGTACATTTGCCAAATATGTTTACCAGGGGCTTTTAAGTTTATAAATACTCCCATTTTTTCCTTTCATTGAATGATGTATATTTACAGTGATTTACAAAATCTACACGAAAAAACAACAACAAAAATTTACTGTAAAATCCTTTTTTCGTTGGACATTTAATTTCGTGGGTAAGGCAATTTACGAATTTAAAATCCCAACGAAATATTTATTAACTTCAGTAATATTGCATATAATTTAAAATCCACGAATTCAAATGTCCACGAACGTGTCCAATGTCGTCAACATACGAATGTCGTGCTAACGAAAGTAAATGATTTAAAGTTTGATAGTATTTCTTCGACATATTTAGAAAAGGATGGACAATGTGAACGCTTCATGAGGAAAAACGGTCAGTGTCCGTATACATCCTTCATTGACTGATCCCACCCTTGTTTATAAACCTTATTTTGACGGCCGTTTCAACCTTTGCCTGACCTTAAAAGGATTGACTGGCATTGAATAGTTGGGTGGAAAGTGTGCTTTTGACTCAATGAACCTGACTGTCTTCAAGGCCATGATAAAGATAGTAGTTATTACACACATCCTTGATCTCGGTGAACTTTTTTTGCCCGACATCTTTCAACTTGTCTTTAAAAAGGTTACAAAGAAGCATTGCACATTGTATATGCTTGTATGTCTGTGGTTTAGTTAGCTTTTGTTTAAAGTATAATTACATCATATTCCTAGGTCAATGCCCCTTCAAAAAGTAAGGTATGTTTCAAGACCAAGACCTATCATTTAACTTTTTTGCCCGACATCTTTCAACTTGTCCCAGAAAAGCACCAACCTTTTTACGCCGCGTTGCCTTAGAGCCAGGTGTTTTCTTGAAACTGTGATTGATAGTTATTTTGTTCAACAAACATTAGCCGTTTAGCTAAAACGCAGGCTTATAGTAGCAATTCATAAGAAGATCTGGATCGGTATTTGTAACTAAATAACAATAAATTACGTATTAAATGTACCTGTATTCACTTTGCAAGTATCACATTAAAAGTTGCATTTTTAAGTAATAAAGCATATTTTAAATAGATGTTAATGATGCATTCAGTAAACGCATTAGAGAAAAAATGATGCCTGATTAAATATATGTTGTAGTTTTATTTTGAGTAGTAGCGCTTCTGGTTGGCTAAGAACTTCAAGTACGATATCAACAATATATATAATATTAGAGGCATTTGTCTGACTATATTTTGTGTTTTATGATAAAAATCATCAAGAAAGACTGTTTTGTGTAAGTGTCGAGAGCATTTGAAAATGTTCACGTGCGTCACGTGCAAAACAGCTGTTTTGCGACTTTTTGTTATAATCGCGTTAACTCCCTAGAATTCAACCCAGTGTTATTATTAAACGATACATTAACATAAAATACACTTTTGTTGAAAATTTCAAATTAATACACTGATCATGTAAAAAAATATCGTAGTTTCAAGAGTGGCGGTTTAGAAATTTGGGCTAGTATATAAAATTATGTTGTTATTGTAGGATGGTTATCAGATTTTAAGGTGAGTCAACTACCTAGGTTTCCCCTGAAGTACCGTAATTTCTAATGAACATCCAGTATCTGGAAGGGCGGAGTTTCCGGATCACGTTTTAATGTCCGTGACGGTTAGGTTTAGGGTAGCGTTAACCCTAACCTTTTTTGACGAGGCAACAACCCTTTTTGACGAGGCAACAACCCTTTTTGACGAGGCAACAATATTTTAAGAAATAAATATACATAAGGTACCGCCCACCTCTGTATACCGGATGTTCTTTAGCACCTACCCTAAAGTACACTCGGGACTATAAACATTATAAACCATTGTAAATCTCTTCTAATACACAATCAGAAATAACTGTTTTTGCTCAAAATATTAAGTAACAGAACTCAAAAATAATGGTATCCCTTTTGCGCCAGATCTGTTTGTGATGTAGGTTAAATCTGCATTAATGTATGATACATGTTGTTTTTTTCCTATGTATTTTAGTTAAATGAATTTGTTGCTATTTTGTTGTCAGCGTGGAAGGGTGATTGAACGCAAGAAGAGTAAAATTGTGTCTGTGCCTGCTGTGAGTCATAGATATTATGCTTCATGTGGTATTGTCATTGAGGTTTAAAGTGGCACTCATGCATATTCCGTATACAGTCGAGTTTATAAATAGAAAACTAACGAATCGAATTGACTTTTAAACAGGTGCCCTATGTAATATCGTATAGCTATATGGAAAATAAGTACGTGGGTTTCAGGTAAATCGTCTTTAGATCTTTGGTATAGGTGATGCGCTGTCACGCTGACGTTTTGGGTTCGATTTCCAACCGATGCGTTTTATTTTATTTTGAACCAGTTTTATGAGACTGGTGAGTTTTCTCGATTTTCACGATAAAAACAATGAAATTGGGTTTGAAATCGCATAGTAGCTTCAGATGCATGTACATCACTTAGCGGTGAACATGGCTACGAATTAGAAGAATGCATATAATCATCTAAAATAAAATAAAATAATATTTAAAAAACGACACTAAAAGAATATGTCATTGGTAATATGCGCGTTAAACATAACTAAGCAAAACGGTTTCAAAAAAAATTCTTCTAGCGGTGTTCGAACCCTTACCGATGATGTTACAGGCGCTCACTCAAACCGCTGTACTAATTATTTCTATCTATCATTGTGCATGTCAATAACCTTTTATGAGATAAAATCCAATACTCGACTGTCGATTAAATCACCGCAAACACCCGAACTAGCTTACGATTGTTTCCGAACAGTTATCAGTGCCACTTCAAACCTCAATGACAATATACAGTTGCAGTTGTTTACCAGATCTAAATTTATTTATCAGTGGCGGTTCCAGAATTTGACCTTAGAGGGGGAGGGGCGTGGACTTTATCAACGGGGAAGGGGGGAGAAAATTATTGAAAGTGTAGACAGTTGAAGTAAAAAGTCATTTTGTAACGTGTTTTGCCACATCTCTATTAAAACTAGGCTTAAAATGAATCGTGAGCGAAGAAAAAAAGAAGAAAATTTAGCGTTTTGGGCATAAAAAACAAATGTCCGCGGCAGTTATGGGGGCGCCGGGTGCGCCTCCCCCTTGATCCGCTAGTGTATATTGTTATATAGTTGTATACCTTGTGATGTCCTCATATTGTATATGCCTTGTGATGTACTCATGTGCCGTGGCCCTGGGTCGTGGCCTTCAGCACCAATGTTACCCACCTCAGGAAGCAGACGATTACGATCACGAGCACCAAAAGCACCACCAGGCCGCCGACCGCTCCACCTACTATCGCACCAACGTTAGCTGCAACGAGAGGGAGGGACGCTAGTGGTTACACTTACAACAACAACAACAACAACAACAACAACAACAACAACAACAACAACAACACCAACAACAATAACAACAACAACAACAACAACAACAACAACAACAGCAGCAGCAGCAGCAGCAGCAGCAGCAACAACATTATAAACAACAACTATAAAAAATGTATATACTGGATGTTCATTAGAAAACTTATAATTGATTGTATTAAAATTAATAAAATAGCACACGTTAAAATGTGGCTTGAATATCATGTTAATTGGTCGTCTGCCTATGCGCAAGCAGGAAACACCATGTCTGAAGCAGATCACGTGCTTGAGCCTTACCTCCGTGGACTGTCTCCGCCACGATCGCTCCAGCATTGGGTTCTGGACACTCCTCCTCATTGCAGTCCTTTAAAGACGTAAAACAAAGATGAAATTCTTTCAAGATGCAAAACAAAGACTCAAAATATCCAAATAACTAATGACTTCCTATGAACACAAGAAACAAAGACGATTTCATGAAACTATATAAAAATAGTATAATATTAAAAGGCACAAAACAAAGATAATTTCCTTTAATTTAAAAGACACAAAAGGAAGACGATTGCCTTAAACAAAACTAGAACCATAAATACTTTTACAGGCGAAAGATCGAAGGATTCTTCTTTTGAAGCTAAATATCAGATTTTGTATAAAACATTATTTTATATGAATAGAAAAAGAACTTAATTTATACATTCTGTTACGTAGATCTATTTTCCTGGTATTTAATATGGCATTTAAACGATCGTCAACAGTAAAAATGGCCCTACGTGAGAACATATATAAAACATAGTGTATACTTTTAAATCTGTTTCTTGCGGAGCTTCAGTTCCGGGACATTTTCTTCCGTCGTTGGACGGCGCGGGGTTGTCGCACGTACGCAAGCGTGACGAATATCCGGTGCCGCACGTGACGGAACACTTGCCCCAGGCCGTCCATCCGCTCCATCCGCCGTCAACCGGAACTCCTGGTGCTGCATGACAACATTAACTCTTATGTATCCGCATCATATAAAGTGTTCATATAACCATAAACGGATAAAAGTGCTTATCACCAGCATTATTTCTACGACAACAACTTTCCATTAGAATAGTTAAGAACCCTAGAAAAAATATTAAAGAAGGAGTTAGTTACATGCATACTTCCTCATTAAAAACGAGGATATAAGGCATCTTAGACTTACGAATACCAAATGCCTTAGAATAGTTTCAGAACACAGACAAAATGTGTCTACATGTACCATGGAGGCCTTGATACACGCCTTAGAACACATTATTGAAATGAAATGTAGTTTCACGAGACAAAAGGGAAATAAACACTTGGGTAGTCTTACATGTTAAACAATTGTTATCGCCCATCTTGAGAACGCATTCATATAAATTATGTAGAGAACGATGGGGTACGTTTGTCATAAATCTTTTTATGCCTAGTACGTACACGACTACGTCATAATAATATAACTATAACAAACAACTGCCACCATAATCTTTAACATGCACAAGCAGTTATAAATAACATAAACATGCAAGCTAACCGGTGCACACTTCTGTATTACACGCCTCGGCACTAAAATCTACGGTGTTTCTAGTTCCGTCGTCCCGAAGACAGGCAAGCCCCGACCCCTGAGGTGAGG
>Ga0224511_10001827_pt1 | contig 13517 bp, 14 predicted proteins | sample SF_May12_sed_USG_2_FD_169988 | JGI IMG/M metagenome (GOLD analysis project Ga0224511, IMG submission 169988) | Sediment microbial communities from San Francisco Bay, California, United States - SF_May12_sed_USGS_8_1 | ecosystem: Environmental > Aquatic > Marine > Sediment | place: USA...
GAAAATAGTAGATAATTTTTTGTTAAGGGGGGGGGGGGGGGGGTGAACTACAGAAAGTTCCAAGTTTTGGTCACAGAGACAATTTTGTCATAATGCCGGGCTATTAGCTGGAATAAATATCAGTAACCACAAGCTAGCAGGTAGAGCTTCTGAGTATTAGACTAAGAATCGGATTGCATAGACAGATGTATTAGCTGGAATGGTAGGGTAGTATCGAATTGTTCACGTTAGTTAGTATACCACCACTAGTTTGGTAAATGTTTGTAATGGGGGATGGGTGGGTCGGCAAGCTTCGCACTAACCATAGCTATGGAATGCTGTAAATAAGAAATGGGCGGGTCATGCTTAAAGGCAGAAGGGAATGTGAATGTGAACCAATGGAATTTTACAAGCTATCAAAGTTTGGTACCAAGATATGACACTACGCTCATTTATCGTATAGCCCGAAGTCATCAAGGTCATGTTTTGGAAATTTGTAGGGGATCTAGCAATTGGATCTTCCGCTTATACACCGCATTATTATTCCCTGGGTGGACTCATGAAGTTCGTACCCAGGTAACCGGCAGACATGGTTGGAGTCCTAGCAATTGGATGACGCGGGGAACTTCAAATGCGCAGCTACCGTTTTGAAATAAAACGACATCAGCAAATAGGTGCATTTGTGTGCTCGCGACCGAAATTTTGGGAAAATTTTCGGGCGCGAGTACGCGAACACTAGGTCGCAGTGAGGAAACGCTGTTGAGTTCAGGGTGGACTTTGAGCAGATCAGAGTTCTCCTCTCCCAACTTTAACTCCGCGGTTAGAGCCAAACGATCGTTCGCAATTCATTATCTCAACCTTGACATTCGCCTAACAACTAGGCTAACGCCTACTTTCGGTTGCGGAATTTTGTTCGGGTGCTTTTGGTCGCAGATCACGACCGAAAGTGAAGGAGGCTTTTTTGGATCGCACTTTTCGGTCACGCTCTTGCGCAATTTAGCAGATTTCGGGAACGAAATCCATTTCAGTCGCAAATAACCCAACCACGCGAAAACACCTAATGTTTCGCTGTGGACTACGGCCAACATAATTGCCAATATTACGGCACAGGCGACAATGGCCAGAAACGAAAGGATACCAAGTGCTAGAGGCCCTTACCAAAAGCTAAATACCAACCCAAGAGTGATGAAGTACATAAACCAGGATGATCAGCTGGTTTGGGTGGACTCAAAGGAGACTAAAAGTACTGATTTATCTTGGTAACAACTCTCAAACTCTACTGGATTACAAAGCCAGCGGGAGAGTATGTGCGCCCCCATAATGTACAGGCACAACCATGGACACTTGTGCGTACTCTGATTCAGCTTAAGCTATCACACACTCCTCATAGCTAAAACATATGCTGGGTAATGTATGGTCCTTAGTCGACTAAGTGTTTTGTCGACAATCAACTATTATCATTTTAGAAGACTAAATGAGCGCTTAACGTATTGGAGCGAATGGCCGTCGACGAGTATTAAATATTTGTAGACAGCTGACATATCTCATAAAAACTTAGCGGGGTTAATAAACGGACTCTGTGAAATTTCAGAACAAAAAGATCACAAAATAGCTGAAAACCCATTGAAGTTGATACCATATACTGCTAGACAGTATCATTCCATGGGATTTAGTCAATGAATGATTGCGTATAAACCTAGGATTATTCTTGGACAGTTTGTAAACAATATGAAAATGGCCGAGTCATATCTGAAATGCCTCAGAGATCTTGTTGACCTGAAGGTTATGAGGAGGCACGTCACCAACTGCACAAGCGTCACACACGCGTCCCTTTACGTACGTTTCTCTTTTTTGTCTGCCGTGTCTTTTCCGTCAGACCAGATCTCTGCCTCCACTGGTATCATCAGACCATTGAAATCAAGGAAACAGATAGTCATAACAGAGCCTTTCAGCTGGTATGTCGTTCCTGGAAGAGAAATAAACATGTTCTAGCAAAAATTCGTTGTTTTTCTTATCTCCATCATGAAACAGCTGTCAGGAGTGGTGCAGAGATGGGTCTACGAACTCATTGTCATTAGAAGCCTTTCTGCTTGCACCCGTGTGCCCCATAGAGAAGGTAACTCTATTGGAGGGTCTTTTTTATTCAACGTCGGATCTGAAACCGACAAATTCGTTATTGACATTTCAGAGCCTCAATCATATTTTGTTCTACTCTGGCACTTTGTCAACGAATTTTCAGAGAGCCTCCTAAACCTGTGGCTGGTTGGAACGGTTGCGGCCAGGAATAATATGAGGAGCTCATTCTAATAGCGGGCATTCGGCATGACTGGGACCTGGATCCAAGATCTTGGAATCTTGAGCCAAACGTTCTAGCCATTGAGCTATCCCAATCATAATGCAGTATTGTTGTGTGGTACATATCCAGGTAGTACGATATATGTATATGTGTACACAAGCCGAAATCAAGACCACGCGATTCACTTTGGGCTTGTGGCGAGAAGTTTAAAAATATTTTCCAACAGCATATTCAACGTATATACTGAGTGCCTTTGATTTTAAATGACTAAAAAGCTATCAATTCAAAAGACACCACATGACCAACATATTTTTTTCTCTGAATCAGGAATAATTGCATCTGCCTAGTTGAATCACCATCCCTTGGTCAGACACCTATTTCTCAGTGTAGATATGCCACAGCCATGTTTTCACCGGTTGAAATCAAGAGCAAGATGTCCCATGTGATATTGGCCCCGCCTACACGCTCTGCACTACACGCTTGCATCGAGAAAATTTGATGTGACGGGAGTCATGGCATGTTAGCGAACGGGAGCATTTGTTGTTTTGTCAATATCTTTGTTGATATTCCCTTCCATTAATTGCTTAGCCACTCATAAACAAGTGTGATTCCATAACTTCGCAGTACTGTTGCAATAGCTTCATCTGGGAGTCAAAGATCTGTGGTTCGGTATCAGATCTGTCCAAGCCAATTCTTTTTAACTTCTAGGTCTGAACTTCGAATATCCATGACTGAAGATGTAAAAAACCTAACACGACCAAGACCAACATTTTTATCACTGCACTAGTGACTAGAAATGTTCACAATGGCCCTGGGCCGTTTCCGGTGTATTAATCACCGAAATGCATTTGGCAATTTCTGCTTTGTCTTTCTAAAGGTAGCTATGTCTTAGATAAACAGATATAAACCCCATCAATTCCTTTATCATATGTTTTTGATGTATTTAATTCACAAAGAGCGCTTTTCATTTGAATGATTGTACACCGTACGAGGGTACACCGATCGGCACAACGAAGAGGGTAATATCATTATGTAGTAATGCGCCAACTTTGGACGGGTACTTGCAACTATCCCTTTAATAACTGTTTTATGAGAATTGAGTACATCATAAAAACCAATGAAGCACCAAACTTTCTGGCATGAACATCCGAATATTAGGGAAATGTGTTGCTCCCCTTGAAACTCTGCCCACACCGTCCAACAAATTCTGAAAAGTTTCTGCCAAAGCTAGCTATTACAATGGACCTGAATGTCCAGAACATGCAGGAAGCACCAAATCAATAAGCATGCTGTAATCACTGCTGATGCCAGGAGTGGAGGATAACTTTCAAACTGATGCCAAGTTGTATTCATTGGCAGACTCCGTGCGGCACGTAAAGCAAGGTGAAGCTATAGTCTAATAGATAATGCCATACTACTGTTTCTCCCCCATCGAATTCAATTCAGTGATATCAGGCGCATTCGCGTGCTCGTCTTTTTCGTGACCGAAATGGATTTTGGTCACGAAATGTCCTAAACTGCTCGAGAGCGCAACCGAAAACCATATTTTGTTCTACTCTGGCACTTTGTCAAAGAATTTTTAGAGAGCCTCTTAAACCTGTGGCTGGTTGGAACGATTGCGGCCAGGAATAATATGAGGAGCTTATTCTAATAGCGGGCACATATTAAATAAAAAAGCATCTTTCACTTTCGGTCGCGATCTGCGACCTAAAGCATGCGGACAGAATTCCGCGACTGAAAGTGGGCGTTACCCTAGTAGTTTAGGCAAATGGCAAGGTTACGGCAAAGAGGCTTGATTACTACGTTGGGATAACGAATCGCGAAGGATCGTTTAGCTCTAACTGATGAGTTAAAGTTGGGAGAAGACAACTCTGATCCGGTCAAAGTCCATCCTGAACTTACCTGCGTTTCCTCACCGCGACCGTGTGTCTGGGTGCTCGTGACTAAAAATTTTTCATAAACTTCGGCCGCAAGCACGCGAATGCACCTATTGTGAAAAAAATGTTATCTCGTCTTGAGTGAACTTGAAAACATATGAAACCAGGTTTGGCTGGGTTTGTGGGCGGATGGACAAAAGGGGGGATGGGTGGGTAGGCAGACAGTTAGCTCGGGTAAGTCACCTACCGGAATGGTTTATCATGATTGGCTGAGTGGCTCGCTCTGAACCAGTAAGGTTGACATTCATCACTATTACATTTCCTGTGTTAGTTCCAATCCACAGACCAGGAGTTGTCTCTGCAATCGAGTCATTCGCGTAAGAAAAGGATGATTTTTTTACTGGAATTATAAAGTGCCCCCTCTTCCTCCCCTTCTCCAACCCCCCTTGTTATGCATGCAGACATGCATGTAGCCTCACATGTAAACTGGTGAACAATAATAGGTATTCCTGTGTGATTGTGAATGGCTATCTATACATGGCACGCATAAAAGTGCACATAGAGATATCCCATAGAGCTGAAAACCTAGTCTTGTTCAGTGATGTGACGAATTCTATGCGGCACATGCTATCCAGAGGACTTGTTACTTCTGTCTTGCTGCTGACCATTGGAAACGGGGAGTTACGAGCTCATGTTCATAATGAGATTCAGCCATGACTATTGACCAGGGCCCAATCTAAGAATTCTAGTTATCTTGACGCGAGCGTCCTAGCCACTGAGCTCTCCAGCTATACGAAGCTAATGTGTTTTTTCCAGTAAAAATGCATGTGTGTGTACATAAATATCAATGGTGTGAACCATGGCATTTTGTACACATGTGAATCTATTATCTTATAGAATACGACTTGACTGGGACTAACTGTGGATTACTAGTGTGATAGTAGCAACTGATAATCAGCGCCACAATCTCTCATTCACTACGCTTTATCAAAGAAAGTGAGTACAGTGCTGTTTTATAATAAACACGCCATTATTTCCTGTGTTAAGCTCTTACCTGTGTAAAGGAGAGCTGAAACACAGAACCCTGAAATAAGCTTTCCACTAGCCCGCACACAAAACCTTCACCGAACAGAGAAATGACTAGGGTATTACCCACATCAATAACCTTAGCCATACGCTGAAAAGTGGCACTGCGGTTGGGGCGAATTTCTAGATTTTTGACGTTGTATTAGTACAAAGACGGCAGGTGTATGGCAACCCGACCTCTAGGAGACAAATGACCAGACAGGGGCACTGATAGCTACTCACTCTGCTCTCCAACCCATTTTCTGACCAAACGGAGTGCTAGGATAGGATACATTAGTTTCAGTTTACGTGAATAGTGAGCCGTGTTTACTAACCGATCCGTGAAACAAGCGATTTACAAAGTTGACAGACTTGCTGGTCAGAAGATCATAATCAAAGCGTCCGAGTTAATTTTATATTGAAAAGTAAAAATAAAGTTAAAAGAGGTCTTTTCCAAGCAGATTTGACACTTGGTCTGCTATTAAAACGGTCTGATCATAAACAAGCCAGGTTTGCTTCCCTGCTTACTCCTTATAACCCAGTACATCCAGAGTGATTGTTGAACTACAGATTGTTAGACAAACATGTTCCCATGTTTTCATAGGTTCATCGTATGGGAAATCACAGCTCGCTCATTTTAATGGACACTCTTCGAAAAGGCATCATTGCTCATGAGCCTATTAAAGAAGTACACAACTAAAAGGTCTTAAAGATAAGATCAGCAACATTTTTATTGTTCGGTTGCTAGGATAGCTATTTTCGAGGTCCTGAGAAAAGGCCTTTCTATGGGAGTAAACACTTTTGCATCGCGGTTAGCGGATTACAAGGAAGATCAAAAGAAAATCGGAAAGGGAATTAAACTGGAGCATCCTCATGTATTTACTCATAATATTTCCATAGATCTCCCTATTTATTATGGCGACTTTACCCCCAATAACTGTCTATAAGAACACAACGATTTTAAAACCGGGCCATTTACTTGTTTTAACTCCCTTCCATGGCAGTATGTAAGGGTTCGTTATATTAGGGATAATCTTGGGCAAGACAAAAGAAAGTTTGTGTAAAAAGATGCCCGTGTAATTGATTATGTCCGTGCAGCATGGAATCTTGTTTAAATGTACTTGAAGATGATAGTGTATGGGGCTTTTAGTTACCTTGGTCTTGTTTCTTTGTGTATCCATCAGCGAACATCACAAACTGCACAACCTCTTGCGCCGATGCATCTAGACTGTTCATACTGGACGAACGCGAGCGCGAAAATGCGCTATCTTTGTCTGTTAAAAAGTCAAGATCGCTTTGAAATATCAGCACCAAATGTAGTCAATAGTTGGGTATGCAATCGGCAGAATTTCATGCGAGTGAACTTTTGGTGATTCTACACAAAGCTATGGGATTCTAAATCAAGGCGTGTTTTCGTTGGCAAAACAATCGTGTTGAAGCAAAGTTGCGTGAGCAATCAGTCTTGCAATGGGAGGGATGCTCTAAATGGATTGATATGCAGTAATGGTACGTGCATATATATAGCAGCAAATACTCGTACTGTCTCTTTTTCTTGTTAGTGCTTTCGCTAGAAAATCATTAGAAACAACCAATTACACAACACTCCATAGACAAACCAGAAACCCATAAAATCAAAGATTCACACTATGCACAAAATATAACAATGTACATAGTGAGGGCACAGAGCAAGAGTCACAAATTAAGATCTCATCGGAACCAAATCCAACCATAGCTTCACAGTTTCTTGGGAAAATTTGTGCGCACATGAGATCTAGGATTTTGTGAGAAGAGCTTTTCCACAATGACAACACAGGATATGGAAGTATCGACACTGTATATCATGTGCCGATGAAAGAGACTCAATGAACTCATAATAGGCAAGCTCTGCTGAAAACGATCACAGCTTCCAGTGACAACGAATCAAAGCCGTCGACAGGATCCGGAGCGAATCAGTGTGACAATGAAAGGTGTTCACGACAAATCATACAAAGCGTGACTGGTAGGGTGAGAGATACACAATGCAGATTGAGAAATCTTGAGGAAATCATGCTCTTTGCGTGGGTCACTAATATGGAGCTCTAAGGGGTTATGACATGGGCAAAAATGACTTCACTTGTTTGTAGATTATAACGCCTACCATGAACAAATGGGCCCAATACCCAGTTCAAATGGAAGCTTAGATATAGCCCTATCCAACGCGCATACTTAGAGCACTTGGTGGCGTACTTTTCACACTAGACTTCGCACACTAGACTTGTAGTTACACACAAGTCTATATAGAGAAAATGTTCAACAAAAATATAGAAATAGGGTTTCAGATTGCAGTTTTTCACCTCTGTCAGCGAGCGTTAGTGCCATTATTGCGAAATGATAGGAACCCGGACGCAACGACCTCTATTTAGGGCTAGGGAAAACCGGCAAAGCACTTCTTATAACATAGGTTTTCTCCAATCTTATGTTAAATTTCAAGTTCTACTCGATGTTATAAGGGGGTGAAGATCACTAGGTTACTAAGTTTTAGTAATTAGATCCCATTCTATTTCTATTTGGGCCATTGGGCCATATGCGGTTTGTGGAAAAAGACCATCCGCTATCGCTGCAATGAATGCAGGGTTGCCTCCCTTTAAGGATGGGGAACACAACTCTGAAAGTGCGTTTACCATCGACCGTGTCATAACCCCTTTAAATAGTCAATTTGTCAGTAAGTGAGATGGTCAGTGAATCGGTCAGTGAGTCGGTTGGTCGCATGGTCAGTGGGTAAGTCGGCAGTCACTTGGGTGGTTGTCACTCGGGTGGTCACTCGGGCGGCCAGTCGTTCAGTCAGTGGTTCAGTCAGTCAGTCAGTCAGTCATTCATTCAGTCAGTCAGTCATTCAACCAGCTGTTCGGTCAGTTGGCTAGTCAGTTGGTTAGTAGGTCGGTCAGTTAGTCACTTGGTCGGTTGATCAGCCATTCAGTTAGTCACTCAGTCAGTCAGTAACTCGGTCAGTTAGTCAGACACTCAGTCAGCCAAGCGGGTGGTTGATCACTTCTAGGAAAATGCAGATAATTGAAGGAGTGGCTAGTACAGGGTTAGGTTAGACCAGACTTGAGATGGTGCCGCTGAATTTTTTCTAAATCAAACTAATTTGATGTGGAATTCGCATTTACTAAGTTGTATAACCAAACTGAAAAGTAGCGTCAGGCCACAGCTTCTTTCAAACTGCCAGCGGTAACTAACTCGATTAAACCATAGAGATTGGTGTGGAAATAATATCAGTGATTTGTGTATTGTTTGTGGCACAGTGTGATTAACTACTAGTACCATGAGACAATACAGCCAACAACAGGGCACCACCTGTGTGTCCTGGTACTTTGCTGAATGACGGGGACAAATCCAGACTGGAGCTGGAGGCACCATCTAGCGACGAAGCCTTGTTTAGTTTGATACCTGTGCCTTTCCATTTGAACTTCTGTTTGATGGTGGCGGCGCCAGGGGATTGTAAACCATTGATCTGCAAGACAACCGGAGGCGGTGACGCGAAGGGAGAAAAGAGACATGAGAGAAGGAGAAAAGGAGAAAAGGGCCAAGCTACAACATGGAGAGGTGAGATGTCGATGCTAGAGTGAGAGTGAGTGAGTGAGTGAGTGAGTGAGTGAGTGAGTGAGTGAGTGAGTGAGTGAGTGAGTGAGTGAGTGAGTGAGTGAGTGAGTGAGTGAGTGAGTGAGTGAGTGAGTGAGAGTTCCTGATGAGTTGAAGCTAGTAGCTAGTACACCTAAAATACAGAAAGCTCGCCTGACCGATGACCACCTGTCATAAGCCGAGACCTAGTTAGTAGAAAGAAAGAGTACCGCAGGACAATTCTAACTCGCTAAATGGGGTATTACCGAACCAACTCCCGGGATTAGACCGCGACTAAACGAAATGGGTTAAATAAACCAGATGCTCGGAAACATAATAACTGTAGTACCCCCTTTAGCTTGCCAATTGTCCAGGCCATGACGCAGCCTACGAGTGGGCTCACCCGGAACCAGCAACGAGTCTGCCTGTAAAGAAATGGTAAATTATCATCGAAGCGACGTACGGCGATCCGACCTACACCACGGCTTACCATGCTTTGACTTCACCCGCGATGTCTCTTTTTGGTCCGAGAAGAACCCCGAAGAATTGGTGGATAAAGGCAACGCTGATAAACTGCTTCTTTCTGGCTTGTGACGATTCTTGCCAATATTCGAGCTCAGAGCGCCAACTTTCATACTTAATCTGCGCATTCTGTTATAAACTCCACCTCCCATCGGTTTGGCATCAGGCTCAGGGGTTTTGAGCTCGGCGAGTTGATCTTGCAATTTGCTGCTATCGCTGGGAGATCGCTCTAGTGGACGACGCGTGTCCATTCCATCGGACGGAGTATCCGGCTGAGGAGGGTCGGCGGTAGGGTGGAGGGATGAGGTGCTCGCTGACTTAAACCTGTCTAGCTGACGCCCGTTCGAGGTAACGTGAAGACTGTTGCTGTTTTCATCAGGAGGAGGCAAAACTGTGGTGGACTGTGACTGAGAGTGTTGTGAGTGAAAAAGGGAAAAAGATGAGTATGGAACCACAATGCACTACACACAGGGTCATTGGTAACAGTTTAATAAAAAGTTGAGCTAGTAAAGTGCTTCTCTACCTTACAGCATAGAACCAATGAGGATGGACAAACCATGGGTTTATTAGCATTAACCATGTGAATAGCACCCACAAACCACGCAAATCCATTCATGTGAGAACTTAGAATCCAAATGGCAGTGAAATGGCCCTAAAACACAATGGCTGCTGACTCATACCTGTTCGTTGAGTCTGCTGCTGCTGTCATCTGGTTTGTCCTCCGAGTTGCCAGGAGTCGGTCGTCGTTTGGGGGATTGTGGCACAACGGTAACAGGACGTCCAATACTGGTGTTGTTGAAGAGGTCACTGGGTGGTACGTTCAAGATGCATACCTTCTGCACCATGTCAATCACAAATATGCTAGAGGTTGTTCCAGCTGCCATGCTACATAGAAATAAATACAAAGAATTTCGATTTGCTGCTTCCATTTCGACACTTGCGTATGACCAGATTTTTTCCTATACAAGGACAAACTCATATCAGTATAAAGGAAGACACAGACATAGTTCTTCTGCACTAGCAAACTGAGCAGCATAGTCACGAGTTGACTAGTTGTTTGTTTTCAGGAGTCATCTTCTCATTCTGTTGTTGCAAAAAACCACAAGCATCTCACATTGATCACAATTGTTCAACTGGCTGGCATTTTCGTGCAATCGAATGGTGCTCCTCAAATGGCGACCCATTCGAAAACAGAGCTCCGAGATTATTTGACATCAATTGGCATATGCGTAAGCCAAATAACACGACTGGGAAAATCTGCATTTCCCACTGAATAAAAATTGATAGGTCGATGGGTTGGTCTACCCAAAGAAACAAAGTCAATCATCGGGCTTCTCCAGTTGACACACAGTTTAGGTTGAGTTATCCTATCTACAATGTGCTCCAGAGAGCAGATAACTCCAATGAAAATGCTAGGCCAGCTCAATGCTTAGGCAGCACATTGAACAACTTGCGACAGATCGAGCAATGGGCAACCAAAAACCGATATGTCTGAAAAAACGTGTTGAAAATGAAAAAGTGTCAGAAATGCAGAAGCTCATTCATAGAGTATCAACTCTATCGGGCGGACCAAGGATCATACTGAAAACAACCCATTGGCACAGTGATACCATCCATGTAAAACAAGATGATCTGATCTTAATGCACCGTAGATAACCTACAGTCCATAGGAAGAGTTGACACAGAGGCTGGTTATGACTGGCGGCGTAGTTCCCTCCAGCCATTGAAGAACTGTAACCAATGAAGGCTGATAGCCCACTGCATATTTCTTAGCTCCGGGTCTCACTCTCACTGCACTCTGCATCTCCTAAAATAAACCGATGTCTGTCGTTAAAATGAACACAGATCGTGAAAACAAGAAGGTGCATCTACAATGTGAAAAGGAGTACTAGGCTAATAAACTGAACCCCTGCTACATTATCTAGATTAAAATGAACAAAAAACTTAGATCAACAGCTATTGGACACTTCCGAAACCAGAAGAATGGTGGAAAAATACCTATCCATTCTCTTTCAGTCTATGTACAGAAGCCAACTCTACGTTTCACTTCGGGATTGCCATTTCTACCACAGTTCTGCATCCTAACAATGCATTCATAACCACTCATTACACTCCAATATGATTGGTACACTTGAAGACAAGTCACGAGGGAGGACACACTGACAGGGGAAACGGAAGCAACAACTGCCAAAGCAAATGCTATTGGTTAATACAGCTGCGTACATGAGTACTATTGGCCGATGCGATTTCCAAAGCGAATTCTATTGGTCAATACAGTTGCCAACATGAGTCTTTTTGGCCAAACCGAGATCTGAAGCGAGCGCTGTTGGTCCAAATAAAGAAGCGTTATTCCTAGTGGTAAAATTAAGGCAAACATAAACATTCAATACGTGACTAAAAACAACTACGTGTGTTTTCAAGGTGTTCATATCTACAAAACTGTTGTTGGGCGCAATTATAAAGTTTGCTGATAAAGCAGGCGGGCACATCCACCTACGGGTTAGGTCAGCTGCATGCTTTGCGCTGCTCATTATAGACTGACATTTTACTCTAACCCGCTCTAAATAACACAGGGCAGGCGGGCAGCGAGTATTCAGGCCGTTTTACAAGGCATTTAGTCACACAACAATGAGACAAGAATGATGGGAATTACCACTGTGAATGATTGATTGGAGAGTGATGGTGCAGAGCGTAATCGATACAACCGACTGGGCTGGAAATGATAAGACTCTCATAAACAAAGTCATCCCGAAGCGGTTGCTCGTCAGTCAATTCAAACATTCCAACTAACTAATCAGAAGGCGCATGCAATGGATGCTATAAAACTGAACCAATTGTAATAAAACAAGATTAAATGAAGACTTTTTCAAGCATAAAATTATACCAACCGATTCGAAAATGTGGCCACCGCAAGACTGAGGGTTCAATTTCACAATGGGTAGATAACTCCAAATTGGTATTGACTTCCGGCTTGCTTCAATTTTCTCATCCCATGTGCCCGGATTATTAAAAGATTTCGGCAACGACCCAACACAGGTCCAGTACAAAAAACTTTGTAGCCTTAAGTTCATTTTGATTTGAGATATTTTAAAAACTCCTCAAATGTTTCGTTTTACTTTGAAAATTGTTTCACCGTACAGGCTAGTCACAGGAAGGCTTTCACCTCACCTTCACATCCAGGCTGTTACTCTGATGACCCTCGCTGACAACGCGGTGAACGGGTGCTCCATTCTCCTCAGCAACACCTGGGTCAGTCTCCTCAAACACCTCACTAATAGCCGTCACCTCAACCACCTGCGGTAGATTTCTATTAAACTTTTCGCTGATGAGAAGGGCAATGGACTAATTCTCATAATCCATGAAACGAGAAGGGGTGTTGAGGCAATTCTGCCATCATTTAATACCTATGTCTTGGTGTAAAGAACATTCTACAAAGGAGCAGCTCCACTTGGAAGGATTTAGTCTGTGTGTATTGGGAAATAAATATTGCGCACTCATCCACACGTTAAAATGGAAAGCCTGTATGTGATTGTGTCACAATGGACAAGGTCTGATGTAAGCTGTTCTGTGACCGAATCAGAGTGCGATATGAGCTGATAGTCTGGAGTTCTAGTTACACCAAACTGAAAAGGGAAATCTGAAAATCTCATCAACTTTTTTACCCACAAGGTGAGTCAGTCAAGCAACCAGTTGTGTAGAAACCTACTAGCACCGCCTAACAGTTGCGGTCAGTGCATGCTGACAAAGAGGCATTCGATGGCACCCGCAAGCACTGGGGCAGATGAGCACATGTGGGCACCTGGGAGCACCTGCAGTCTCTTTGGGGGTACCTGTAGCATCATTGGGGGCACCTGCAGGCTGAATGGGGCACCTGCAGTTAATGATGAGCACTCAGGGTCATAGACTGCCGTCATAAAAGGCGCTTAACTATATAAAGCAAAGAGAGGGTAGAATACAGAACAGGCACTGAAATCGGTTGCGGGTGAAACATTGGTAAAATCATGCGAAATCTAGGGACCACAAGACCCGGAAAAAAAATCACAAAGAAATCGGGCACATTTGTTAGATTAAGCCACCGCAGGCGGTTATAGGATGTTGATAATTTGCGGACAGGGGTTAGCAAAGCGATCGGGCGAGCAAAAGATGAGCCGGTGTGTAAAGTTACCTTCCCGAGTCCA